>Ga0307430_1000001_pt1 | contig 268251 bp, 231 predicted proteins | sample SalMarWE160130MG_FD_202159 | JGI IMG/M metagenome (GOLD analysis project Ga0307430, IMG submission 202159) | Salt marsh sediment microbial communities from the Plum Island Ecosystem LTER, Massachusetts, United States - WE1603-130 | ecosystem: Environmental > Aquatic > Marine > Intertidal zone... | reverse complement strand
CAGCGCCTCGTCGTGGTAGACCCGCACACCGGTGCGTCGCAGAATCTCAAGCGACGCGCAGTGGATGATCTCACATTGCTCTCGGCTCAACATGTTCAACTGTGGAAATGCAAGAGTATCTTGGGTCATGCTATTGCTCCTCCAGTGAATTCGTTCACGTTCGGCAGGTTTTCGAAGTCCCATACTACCTCTACCAGGCGATCGACCTGCTGCGGTTCCAGAACGTGCCCGACAAGCCACCGGAACTTGCGCTCCAGCGATCTCTCGTCCCACTCGTCGGCGCCTCGTTCAACGATGCCGGAATCGAACTCTCGTCCATCCCGCAAAGTGATCTCGACAGCACTGTACATTCGAAGATCCATATCCTGCATCGCGTCGTACATCTCGTCTACCGCAGGGTCCAGGACCAATTCAATCTTGTCCACCAGAGCGCGCACTTTGGGGTCGCTGAACCGGTGTTCGAGAATCTGATTGGGCCCCAGTTCACCGTCCAACAACAGGCAGGCCAGGGGCCAGACCACGCTGAACTGCGCCTCCTCGGTAGTGCTAGGGTAGCCCTGGTGCAGCCGGATCGCCTCTTCGAACGTTTTGACCCGGATGTGGACGATGTCGTCAACTGAGATATCGTTCTCTTTTACCACCTTGAGAGTGGCGACACAGGCCGGATGACCCCAGGCGCAAGAGGCCCAGGCCTTGTAAAAGACCCAATCGGTCATCCAGTAATGGTCGCCAATGTCCCAGACCCAATCCCGGTAAGCGTCAAAGCCCAGAATGCTAGGTATGCCGGTGAAGCCGCGCTGAGCCAATTCGGCAGCCGTCACACCGACCATCGCCCCCCAGCCGATACCATGCTTGACCATTGCCGGATGGTCCACGTCACGCATGAGGGGCGCATTAGGTGAGAAGTATTCGGCAATACCCAGGGCGTGTTTGACTTGATCTTTGTTGAGCCCCAACAGCCGGGCCGCTACAGCAGCATTAGCCACTGCACCCCACGCCCCATCGCCTTGATAGATCTCGTGGTGGTGATGCCAACAGCGGCCGGTACGAATGGCAACCTCATAACCGATGACCATCGCTTCAAGCAAAGCCTTGCCAGTGGCGTCCTTTTTCTCGGACGCGGCCAACGCGACCGGGAGGAGCTGTGCCCCTGGATGTCCACGTGTATAGATGGCATCGTCATCAATGTCAAGCCCGTTGCCCGCGCAGGCGTTGGCGAACGCGGCACCAGCAGCCTGAGCGCGCTTGTGATGGAGTAGAATGGTCGCCTCGTCACCACGCCACGTTTCCGAGGCATAGTCAGCAGCGATGCGACTGACAGGCGTCAGTGTACCACCCAGAACCGCTCCCAGATTGTCGAGCAGGCACATCCTGGCGCGGCGTCGCACCTCCTCTGACACACTCTCCCAGGTCACATCCAAGACAAACTCGGCCACCCTATCGTTCCCATCCATTTTCACTGCTTCCTTATTCGCTCACAATGACTAGACGATATACACATTCGATGAACCGACTCTAGCCCAAGCGGATACGCGGATTCAATACAGCGTACAGAACGTCCGCCAATAGATTCGACACGCCATAAATCGCGACGATAAGCATGCTAGACGCCTGGATCAGCGTCAGGTCACGGCGTTGAATACCATACACCACTAGCCGTCCCAGGCCTGGATAACCAAACATAGACTCGGTCACGATCAAGCCACCGATTAACCAGCCGATACCCATAGCGACGACGGTCACGGTCGGCAGGAGTGCGTTGCGCAACACATGTTTGATCAGCACCTGCGACCGCGGCAGGCCCTTGAGATAAGCGGCGCGGGCATAGTCGGTCTTTAGCACCTCAATCGTACTGGAGCGCGTCATACGGGTAATGTAAGCCAGGCTGGTCAGGCTAACCGTTATAGCAGGCAGAATTAGTTGGGGCAGCGCCTCCAGGAAACCGGCATCTGGCTCTATGGAGGAATTCGCCGGTAACAAATCCAGAGCGAGCGCAAAGAAAGCGATCAACAGCAAGCCCGTGACAAACTCCGGCAGCCCAGCAAAGGCCATTGAAGCGGCGGAGATCAATTCGTCAACGGGCTTATCGTGCTTCAGTGCCGCAATCACGCCCAAAAAGACGCCAAGCGGAACGTAAAAGACCAACGACAAGCCTGCAAGCATCGCGGAATTGCGAAGCCGCCGCATGACCAACGGCCGAACCTCGACACCAGTCATCAGAGACTTGCCCCAGTCACCGATGAAAAAGTGCCCTACCCAGTCCAGGTACTGAACGTAGACGGGCCGATGCAGGCCGAGTTGCTCGCGCAAATTCTCCAGGGCCTTTTCGGAGGCCCATCGCCCCATGATCATCTGGGCCACGTCTCCGGGCAGGAGTTGGGTTGCGGCAAAGATGATTATGGATGCCAACAACATGGTAAGCAGAATAAAGCCTAGCCGACGCAGTATATACTGTAGCACTTGCGCCCTCCGTTCTCAACCCATTACTTGGACGATTCCAGCACTGTCTTTTGTAACTCTGATAGAGTGTCCAGTGGGATATGGCAACGGATACGGTGATTGGGACCGCTATACTGCCAGGGCGGTTCCTCAGTCTCACAGATTGGTCCTGTCTTACGCGGACAACGGGTATGGAACCGACACCCTGTCGGGATGTTGACAGCACTCGGCACGCTCCCCTTCAGGCGAATCCGCTCCTGGCGTACATCTGGATCGGGAATTGGAATCGCCGAGAGGAGTGCCTCCGTGTACGGATGGTAGGGTGGTGCGAACACGTCCTTTGCCGGCCCCACTTCCCACAGTCGCCCCAGATATACGACGGCGATCCAGTCCGATATGTGTCGCACTGCTGCCAGGTCGTGCGAAATAAACAGGTAGGCAACCCCCTTCAATTTCTGCAGTTCGACAAGGAGGTTCATCAAGGATGCCTGGACCGAGACATCCAGCGAGGATATCGGCTCGTCGCACACCATCAGCATGGGGTCGGCCGCGAAAGCCCTGGCAATCGCTACGCGCTGTTTCTCTCCCCCGCTCAGTTCGTGAGGCAAGCGATTGAGGTAGCTCTCTGGCAAATGAACAGATCGGAGCAACCTAATCACACGCTCCACGATTTCCCCTTTCCGGACACCGCTCAGGAGCACCAATGGCCGTCCAACAATCCTGGCCACAGTGTGTTGAGGGTTGAGCGAGACGTCCGGATTCTGGAACACCATCTGGAGATTCTTAAGCACTGAGCGTGGCCGCTTTGTAACCATGGGAGACAGTTTCTGGCCCTCCAGTCTAATCTCCCCTGCCGTGGGCTCCTCCAGCCCACATATACAGCGAGCCAGCGTGGTTTTGCCACAACCGCTCTCACCCACAATGCCCAGGGTGAAGCCTTTTCTCACGTCTATGGAGATATCATCTACGGCCTTAACAGCGGAAGACCCACGCGCTGGCAGAAACGGGAGCCTCCGGCTCGAGATCTTGAAATATTTCTTGATGCCCCTTGCCTCCAGTAAGGGAGTTCCCTCATCTGGCGCAGTGATGGGCGTCACCGCCCGGCGCTGAGAGATTAATCTGCTCAGATCACGCTGCACGTCGGCCCACCGCCAGCAGGCGGTCAGATGCCCCGGGGCGACTTCTACCAGGGGCGGACGCGCACGACGGCATTCCTCTTCCGCCATGGCGCAACGTGGTGCGAAAATGCAACCTTCGACCAATTCATCCAGTCGAGGTATGTAGCCGGGAATCGTATGGAGTTCGATCTCGTGCTTGCTGGCATCAATACGTGGCACGCAACCCAACAGACCCAGGGTATACGGGTGCAAGGGCTGCTTAAACACCTCCCGAATCGGCCCTTCTTCCATCAACTCCCCGGCGTACATAACCCCAACGCGATCACAAATGCGAGCAACGACCCCAAGATTGTGGGTGATATATAGGACGGCAGAGTGGTACCGTTGCATCAACTCCTGGATGAGATCCAAGACCACCGCCTCGGTCGTCACATCCAGATCGGTGGTGGGCTCATCCATGATGAGGAATTGTGGGTTGGTGGTCAGGGCCGTCGCGATCAGCACGCGCTGGAGCATCCCGCCGCTTAGTTGATGCGCATAGCGCTTAGCAACGGCCTCGGGGTCAGGCATACCGACCTGGGTCAACATCTCAAGGGCTTTATGCCAGGCATCGGCTCTGGACATCCCCAGGTGCGTCCGAGCAGCTTCAGCAACCTGCTCGCCGATCAAGATGGCAGGGTTAACGGACGTAGAGGGATTTTGAGGTACCAGGGCGATTTTTGCGCCCCATACGCGCCGCATCTCCGCCTCTGACAGGTCAAGCAGATTCGTGCCGTTCAGCAGAATGTGGCCCCCCCGGATGAGGCCGTTGCTGGGCAGGTAACGCACCACACCCAGTGCCAGGGTGGTCTTGCCCGAACCTGACTCACCGACCAGTCCGTAGCTTCCCCTCTGGTTAATGCGCAACGATACTCCGCGAACCGCATCGAGGCGGCCTGTCTCAGTGGCATAGGATATATACAGGTTGGAGATCTCTAAGACGGATGTATTGCTGTTGTTGGGATTCGATCTATCCATCTTTATCTACTCACTAACCCCGCCCGGCCGCAAGATCCGTCGCAGCCCATCACTCACGAAACCCACACCGATGACGAGCACGGCGATGGCGCCGGCTGGAAAGAGGAGTATCCAGCGTGCCTGTGCGAACCAATCCCGCGCCTCGCCCACCATCAGCCCCCAGTCAGGGGCCGGGGGCTGCACACCTAACCCCAGGAATCCGAGAGAAGCGACCAGAAAGATGGCATAGGAAAACCGCATTGAGGCTTCGACCGCCAAGGCCGGCAGTGCGTTAGGTAGTATCTCCCGGAACACAATGTGGAGAGCGCTCTCTCCTCGGAGTTTAGCGGCTTCCACAAACTCCCTGGTCTTCAGGTCAAGCACAACGCTGCGCACCACTCGACCTACCATTGGAATATATAGGAAGCCGACGATGAGAACAATGTTGAGACGTGAAGGCCCGACCGTTCCCAGCAAGACCATCGCCAGGAGCAACGGCGGCACAGCCAGAAGCACATCCAGAAGTCGCATGACAATCTCGTCCAGCAGGCCACCGTAGTAGCCGCTGAAGAGCCCCACGGTCAGGCCCATCAGGACTGCCAGCGCGGTGCCGGATCCGGCAATCAGATAAACATCGCGGCTCCCGACCAGAATCCGACTGAGGATGTCACGACCGTACTGGTCGGTCCCCAACCAATGTTTGGGAGATGGGGGCTGCAATCGATCCGAGGGGATTTGCTCAGAAAAGCGGTACGGTGCCACCAACGGGCCAAAGATAGCCATGAGCAGGAAGAACAAGACAATGCTGATCCCAACCAGAGTGGCTGGGTACCGTCGCAGCCGCCTCCAAAAAGCCACTAGACCGGCAAGTCGCGAGGGTCTTGATAGCTTTAGAGCCTGGGCACTTTCCATAGGGTGAACCTATCTCCTTCTCCGCAGGATACGCTGCCAAAAGACGCACAACACAGAGAACAAAACGATTGCACACGTAGAACGTTGCTTGCCCCCGGCCGCTATGCCACTCATGTGAGTTACTCCCTGATCTCAGGCTCTTAATTCTCACACATTAAGCTATGCCCTTTTCCTTGGCCGCAGCTTGCAGCAAGTTGTCCAGTTCCCTGTCCACTTCCTTCGGTAGTGGAACAGGTTGATGCTTTTCCAGGAGCTCCTTGGCCTTTTCGTCCGCTCGGGTCAGGATGTCCTTCGCCCCCATTTGCACCCACCGCTCATAGCATTCTCTAGAGGAGACGATCGGCTGATATTGCTCTCTCATCCACCAATCGCGTGTGTGTCTCTTACCAAGGTAACTATTCGGAAAGTGGCCTACCTCCTTGATCAGGTCACCAACGAGTGTTTCGTCCATAACACTGACACCTTCGAGATAACGACCCACCATCCCGCACATCTCGGCATCAACAATCAGTTGCGCATTCGACCACAAGGTATGACCCTCCACCATTCCGGCTCCCCATATCAAATTAATCCCCGACATTCCAGCTAATATCCATTGCATTCCCTTTTCATAACCGGCTTGCTCGTCAAAGAGCTTTGAGTTTGACATCGGAAGGAATACCATACTACCCATCCCGTAGAACTTGCTGAGTTGCGCTGAGATGCCCACCAGCATACCAAGCTCCATGCTGCCTGATGCAAGCGTGGCAGTCCTCATGTCCATTGGCATACTGAAGCAACTGTACATCACACCCGTTCCGGGCTTGAGCAATTCAGTTAGGACTACCATGGCAAGGATCTCCGCATTCATGACCGTCGCGGTGCCGGCTATCGTTGCGGGAGCGGTTGCACCGACGCTGGCCATAGATTGAATGCCAACAGGCAGACCCGCCTCTGTCGCAAGTTTCACACCCCCAATTTGCTCCTCGGTCCAACCCAACGGGGAAGCAGAAGAGGGAACGATGATAATGTCCTCTCCAATGGCCTTTGCCATCCTGATGCCCCATTTCGCGCTGTCATCCATGACGGCAACTGAGGTTATTTTTTCGCTGTTCCTCATCGCCGTGGCGTAGAGCCACTCCAGATTGATATCTGGTGGTTTGTCCGAAATGAAACCTAAGCCCGTGTTGGCGCCAGCCATGTTGTCCAGGGCATCACAAAGCCTAGCCGCTTCCACAGCATCCCTCAATGTGCCCGGCCGACGCTCCATCGTTTCAAGATCTAGTATCTCCATGCCACTACAAGCCGCAAAGTGGACGCTGTCGGAATCAAACACGATGTCATATTTGGGATTTCTGGCGTGCAGGGTGAATTCAGGCGGGCATTTCTGCAGACACTCTTCCACCAGGGAGGGGGGAAATTGGGCAATCATCCCCTTGTGGTCAACTTCGCACCCGCAATCCCCTAGTAGATTCAGTGCTTCTTCATCCTCGAATTTGACCCCTACATCTTCTAAAACCTGCAGGGTCGCTTCATGGATCTTCCTGATGTCATCATCGGTTACAACCTTAAGCGGTTTCTTGCAATGATATCTGAAAGCCATTTCAGTGATCTCCTGGTATTGTGGGTTTCGTGGGTGGTTGACGCCACCGCTTTTTCCCGATTAGTGCCCTTGCTAATTCTACCGCTTCCTGGGCATCGAATCCATAGCCATCTGCCCCTATCTCCTGTGTAAAATGCTCTGTGACAGGAGCCCCACCGACCATTGTCTTTGCTGGTGAATTCGCTTCCTTGAGAGCCTTGATGACCACGGGCATATACCTCATCGTGGTGGTCAAGAGAGCAGAAAGCCCCACAATGTCGGCTTGCTCCCTGATAGCGGCTTCTACGAATTGATCAGCCGAGACATCAACGCCCAAGTCAATCACCTCAAAGCCGTTTGCCGAGAGAAGAATCTTGACGAGGTCCTTACCGATGTCATGGACATCCCCCGCTACGGTGCCTATTACCACCCTCCCCAGGGTTGGCTTCTCCAGACCCAATTTTCCGATCTCCTTGTTCAGGAAGACCGAGCCTGCTTTCAGAGCATCGGCACTCATAACCAACTCGGGCAAGAAGATCTCGCCCCTGCCGAATGCTTCCCCCATGATCATGATCCCCGCAACTAGCCCCTGAGTGCTAGCCTTCAAGGGATCAACCTTTTCCTTGACGGCGACTTGTGCAAACTCTTTGGCCTTATCTACATCTCCATCCAGAACTGCGTTCTTTAACCCTTCGATCATCTCCCGTTCGTTCACACAATGCCCCTTCCTGTCCAATATTTCCGTTCGCGAAGTGCGACCGGCGACACATATCTCCTGCTACGCAGGATGCACCGCCGGAAGACACACAAGACATATGACGAAAAATCACTGCTATGTAACAGGCTGCTCGCCCCCGGCCGCTACGCCACTGCTTCACCGGGGGCGAGCTCGCCCATACCCTGAGGGCTTATCGCCGCTGAAGGCGCACTGTTACGTCAGGAACGCCCCGGACGACTGAACGGCCCTACGACTCAAGCCAAACCCGCCGAAAGTCTACGGCAGCAGTCAGAGCACATGGAGCCAGGCCCGGTTTCACGTCAGTGCGGTAGGCAATTATGCCCGCGAAGAAGTAGGGGACGATCATGCCGCCGCGCTCAATGAAGATCTCCTGGATCTTATGATACAACTCGACGCGCTTGGCGTGATCCATCTCCTTGGCTGCCGCTAGCGCCAACTCGTCCAGTTCCTCGTCACACAAATGGGTTGAGTTCCAGGGAGAGTCACACATATACGCCAACATCAGATAGGGCTGCGGATAGGCCCGCCCTCCCCAGTCTACGATACCAGAGTCGCACTCCAGCCAGAGGTCGGTGTAGAAGACGTCAACGGGGACTTTCTCAATGTTAGCGGTTATCCCCGCCTCCGCGAGTTGTTCCTTCCAAACGGTGGCAATCGCGGCTGCGGACAGGGTGTCCATGACAGTCAGTTCAAACTCCAAACCGTCAGGGTATCCAGCCTCGGCCAGGAGCGCCTTAGCCCCTTCCACATCACGCTGGAGTTCCGGTACATCGAGATAGTAATCCCCATAGGAGGGGCCGATCGGCGTGTCGCGGCCGGTGACCCCATAACCCAATGCTACGCTCTCGAGCATCGCACTGCGGTCGGTGGCCAACTTGATGGCCTGGCGCACCCGGTTGTCGTTGAAAGGCTCCTTGTCGGATCGCATGTTGATGCAGTAGTGGTCGTTTGCTGCCTCCATGTCCACTACGATATTTGGATCCGCCTCTAGCGGTGCGACGTACTCCGGGGGCACATAACAGAGCCAGTCAACCTGGCCGCCTCGCAGCGCCTCCACCTGAGCAGAATATTCGGCTATGAAGATATACTCCATTCCGTCCATGTAGGGCAATGACTGGCCGTCTTCGCCTATCATCCAGTAGTTTGGGTTGCGCTTGAATACAAGACGCTCCTCCGGCAGATACTCCTCGATCATCCACGGCCCGGTGCCGTTGAACTCGGTGTTGAAATCCTTTGTCTCCGGATCCATGATGTGCGCGTGGTAGTCGCCCATATCGATCGGGAAGTCAGGATTGGGATCCTCCAGGGTGAAGCGAACGTGGTAATCGTCAAGAGCCTCGATCTCTTTGATGTTGGCATACATGGTTACGGTCGCTCCGCCCACCTCTGGGTCGCGCAGGCGGTTGAAGGTGAAGACGACGTCTTCCGCTGTGAAATCCTTGCCGTTGTGGAAGGTTACACCCTGGCGCAGCTCAAAGGTCCACACTGTGCCATCCGTACTCCCTTCCCAACTTGTGGCCAAGCTGCGATCGGGATCCGGCAAGTTATCCTCGCCAAGATAGACAAGGAAATCGTGCCACTGGCGGCCGACTTCGTCATCCGCGAGGCTGCTCAGGAAGGCGGGGTCGAGATACCCGGGCGTAAACAAGGCATGCTTCAACGTGCCACCTCGCACAGGGCCTCCTGGTGGAGGTGCAGCTGTAGGAGCCGCGGTAGGAGCCTCAGTAGGAACTACTGGGGCCTCCGTAGGTATGGCAGTAGGTTCGGCAGTAGGTTTGGGAGCACAGGCCGCCAGGAAAGCCGAGATACTGCTCGCCGACAGACCCAGCAACGCTGCCATCCGTATGAACTCTCGGCGGGTGATTTTGCCCGCCTTGTACAGATTGGTGAGTTCCATATCATCGGGACGCATTTCAAACCTCCTTGTTCTCTTACTTACATACTTGATCAACGCTTCCTAGAGTTTCTTAGTCAGGCGGTTATCTATTCTTCACTTGTCGCTCACCTCCTCTCAAGCTCTCCAGTCCTCGATATCGCCCAACGAGCAGGGCCTTGAACACTGCGAGATGGGATCGTTGGCAGGTGACCAATCTGAGTTTGATGTTCACGGTTGCGGTCCGCTTCCAGCACACAGCCCAGTCCGATAACCTGGCAAATGACCAAAGGAGTAGTTGTGGTTACAGGGGGAACATGCAGCGACTCCACTCAATTTGGAGCCAAAACCATGAGTTTGGGAGCATCATCGGATCGGGTCATAAGTACTATACTCTTCTTTCCAGCCAGTTGTTCCATATAATAGAACATCGTTCCACAATTTATCTTACCACGTTTTCTCTTCATTGTCAAGAGGGTTTCCGTTCCATTCGGTCATAAGCCTCCCGCCGGCTTGGTTTTCCAGGCTGGTGGTGCCAGAGCAGCATGCGGGAGGCTCCCGTCTAACTCGCTTGAAACACATCTGTATCTCTATGTGAGATGGCGCGCCCGGACTGCTATGCCAGCATTTGGGTCAACTCGCGCACGTTCGACACACCGTCAAAGCGCCAAAGCATGTCCAGCAGTGCCTGGATGCGCACCTTATCCAGCACGTACGCCGCCAGCCACCGGAATTTCTCTTCCATCTTGGGCTCATCCCAGCCGGGCTGGGGAAAGCGCAGGCCCCCTTCCACCATTCCCGAGTTGAATTCTCCCCCATCCTTAAGAATGATGGTTACGATGCTGGCGAACAGGCCACGCGGGTCGCCTTTTTCAAACAAGCGACACAGTTCGTTCAAATCCTCCGATTCCACCACCTCGACCTTTTGCGCCAGACTGCGTATCCTGAGGTCGTCCAGCCGCTGCTCAAGTGTCTGCCCCGGCCCCACCTCACCGTCCACCAGCATGGCAGCTATGGGCCAGGCCAGATTGAACTGCGCTTCCTCGGTGGTCATGGGAAGCCTCACGCCCAGGCGCGCGGTTTCGTGGAATGCCTCCACCCGGATTTGAGCAATCTCCTCAATCTTGATGCTGTGCTCCTGGACGAGAAGTCTGGCTCCCTCTGTGGCAGCGTGGGCCCAGCCGCAACAAGCATACCCCTTGCTTTTCCAGGCCACGCCGTCCACCATGATGTAATCCTGTCCAATGTCCTCAACCCAGTCTCTGTACTTTTCAAACCCGAGGATGCTCGGAACGCCGGTGAACCCGCGTGAGGCCAGTTCGGCCGAGATGATACCGGTCATCGCTCCCCAACCAATACCGTGTTTGACCATAGCCGGGTGGTCAATGTCCCGCATCATGGGCAAGTTAGGGGCATGGTATTCGGCGATGCCCAGGGCGTGTTTCGTTTGCTCAGGGGCAAGGCCCATCAGGTTGGCAGCGACGGCGGCACAAGCGACCGAACCCCAGGAACCACAGGCCTGATAAACCTCGTGGTAATCGTGCCAGCAGCGACCCACGCGGTGGGCCACTTCGTACCCCACCACCATAGCGGACATCAGGCGGGCGCCGTCCACTTCCAGTGCCTCCGCCATAGCCAAGGCGGCGGGGAAGATCTGGGCTCCTGCATGCCCGTAGGCGTAACGAGCACTGTCGTCAATATCAATGCCATTGGCCGCGCATCCATTGGCAAAGGCGGCACCAGCGGACCCTGCCCGCTTCCCGTGCAGCAGGATGGTCGCCTCATCGCCGTGCCAGGCTTGAGCAGCATACTCGGCGGCAATCTGGCTGACCCTGGTCAGTGTTCCCGCTAGAGTGGCTCCCAGGTTGTCAACCAGGCACATCCGAACCTTGCGCCGGACCGAATCTGGCAACATATCCCACCTGGTGTTGGCGACAAATCTGGCTACCAGGTCATCGCCGTTCATTTTGCTAGTCTTCACCTATAACCCTCCATTGCGGGATGCGCTTGGTACCACTGTGACGAAATTCATCCACAGTGGAGATACAGCATTCCCACAGGTCTCTAATACAGAAACGCCACTCCCATTGCTGCTACCTCGTCCTTGACCTTCTTGTACATATCCAAGTACCAGGGCAGAGGACGTGCGGTGCGGACGTTGTAACACTCCTGGAAGGGCTTCCCCTTGAGGGCGTCGGCGATCTGGTCCTCGTATTTCTCCAGCAGTTTGAGGACGATTGCGTTGGCCTGGTCCCGGGTCACCCCCTGCCGGGCTACTAGGTGCCCCGCCTCAGCCCCACGATCACCTGTCGTCCTTCTGGAGGATGTTATCGGATCTCTTCGTAACGGCCTACGCGGGGAAGTTCTACAACCGGGCCAAGCCAAAGGGACTAACCACCTCTTCAGTAGGGAAAAGTTCCAAATAATGGAACGCGGTTTCACAACACAATTATACAGCATTTCTGTTGTATTGTCAAGTGCCCGAATGCGAGCACCAGCCCAAAAGTCTTGACAAGCCGCAAAGTTACTGTATAATATATAACAGTTACGATAAAATAGTATAGGACGGGCCGGAGTACGGCGCCAGACGGGGATTGTGAAAGTGAATGGTCTGGGTATGCAGGATAGGGGTGTCACCAAGCTGGAGCGAGCGGCTCAGATTCTGCGCGAAGCGATCTTGCAGGGGGACTTGAGGCCCGGGCAGAAGTTAAAGCAGCAAGAGTTGGCCGAACGGCTGGGCATGAGTGCTACGCCGGTCAGAGAAGTCTTGCGCATTCTCGAGGCCGAGGGGCTGTTGGTGCATATACCCCATCAGGGAGTCTTCGTCGCCGAAGCCTCGCCTGAAAACACTGAAGAGATAACCCCAATTCGTGTCGCCCTTGAGAGTCTTGCTGTGAAACTGGCTGTTCCTCGCCTCAGCCAGGATGATATTGCGAACCTGGAGAGGCTGGCACAAGGGGTAGAACAAGCCTGGCAGGAAATGGATCTCGCTCGGGTGCGTCGTAACAACTATCACTTTCATACCACAATCTACAGGGCCTGTGGCTCGCAGATCCTGTGCGGGATGATAGGGAGACTTTGGCCCAGGTTTGCCACCGATCTCTTGTGGATGATCCCTGGTCGGGCCGAGCGCTCGATTGAGCAACACCGCGCCCTCTTGGAGGCGATCAAGAGTCGGGACGCCACTGGTGCAGCGGCTCTGATGGCCGAACACATCACGACCGCCGGCAAGTCGATTGCCGAATTCATCAGGCGACAGAGTGCTGCCTCGCAACAGCAGGTGGCTCTCACGAGCCTGGATGGTGAGTGATATCGGATTCCTCGACAGGTCCTTGAATAGAGTGGTTCTCACTGACTTAGGCATACTTCCAAGGAGACGTGCCAAATGGCTCGATCTGAAGGTGCCGGAGTAGAGACTCAATCCCACGGCAGGGAGTTTGTACGAAGTTTTCTCTTCTCGGTAAAGATTGATTCGCCTCTCGCGCGACTGCACGTAGTGACCAAGTTGCTGGCGGTTCTGGCCGTATCCCTGGTTATCGTGCGGTTCATCCGGACAGACGCCCCGGACCCTGTCGGCGCAATCCTACTGATTGCGCTGGCCTTCTTGGGTCTGTACCTCAGCGGGGTGCTTCGGTGGGTCTTTCACTCTTACCTCCTCGTGTTGTTCCCCGCATTGCTCGGCATGGCGGTCATGTGGGTGATTTTTAACCCCGTTGGTCCCGATGAAAACGTCCTGCTGCGCATTCCTGTCTACTCCGGGACCATCTCGCTGGGTATCTCTCTGAGGTTGGTCATCTTCGTCGCGTTCGTCGTGGGGTGGTACGTCGTGCGCAAGGGAGTGTTCTGGGGCATCTTCGGCGGGTTGGCCCTGGCTGCCGTCGTGACGGCCCTCGTTGGTAATCCCTCGCTTACGCTCGCCGAGTTCAGTTTCTTTCACCCTCTGGCAATCACAGTCTCAGAGAACAACCTCGTCATTGCAGTCACCAAAACGTTGGGTTATGGAGCCATGATCTTCGTCTCGTTGATGCTGGTTATGACCAGCCGTGACATTGAGGTAACCGGCACGATGATGCAGTTGCGCGTTCCCTACGTGGTCAGTTTTTTTGTTTCGACCATGCTTCGCAGTCTCAGCATGGCTCTCACCGACTACAGCACGATCCGCCAGGCCCAGATCGCACGCGGCATCTCTCTGAAGAAAAAGAACATGCTGCAAGTCATCGCCGACCTGGCCTATATGGCAGTTCCGCTGATTGCGACTATGTTGCGCCGGTCGAGTGAGGTTGGTGATGCCGTTCTCATCCGTGGCTTCTCGATGCAGACCAAGAACCCCACCGAATTCCACGAAATTCGGCCTTTCACCTTGGTGGACTGGATCGTCCTGGGGGTATGTGCGCTGTTTATCATCAGCGTATTTGCCTGGGGACTGAATATCACACAAATGATGGGGATGACGCTGTGAGTACAATGGTCAAAGTAGAGAATCTCCATTGGCGCTATCCGAGTTTTGGGGAGTTGGCGGACAACCCCTGGACGCTGAAAGGGATTGACCTCGAGATTGAGAGGGGCGAGTTCTTCGGGATAGCTGGCCCCAGTGGGGCCGGTAAGACGACGACGTGCAAGGCTATTGTGGGGGTCATTCCGCACGGCCTTAAGATCCCCTTCCGGTTTTACAACCACCATCTCCAGGGCAGTGTCTGGGTTGATGGCGAACTGGTTACCGGTGTAGACCCCGAAGGCAACGTCGTGGATGGTCAGGCTCGCGGCAAACTCTTGGGCAAGGGGATCATTTCCCCCCAGGCGGGCATGGTCATGCAAGACCCGGAGACTCAATTTCTCAAGATGAGCCTGCTGCACGAGGTTGCCTTTGGCCTGCAGTTGCTGAAGCTGCCCCAGGACGAGATCGAAGTGCGCGTTCGCGAGGCCCTGGAGATGGTGGGGCTCGGGTTCCTGATCAGTGACGCGGAGTACATTCACCCCAACGATCTGTCGGGCGGACAAAAGCAACGGGTGGCGATTGCTTCCTTCCTGGCTATGCGTCCCGAACTCTTGATCCTCGACGAGCCGACCAGCGATCTGGACCCGCGAGGGAAGAGCGAGGTGATTGAGACGGTGCGCATGCTGCGAGATCGTCACAATGTGACTGTAATTCTTGTCGAGCAGGACCCTGAGATCCTGCATCGTTTTTGCGATCGGATCGCGTTGATTGACGACGGCAAGGTACACCTCGTCGAGCGTGCTTCTGAGTTCTACCGTCGCGTGGACGTGCTGGAGGGGTGTGGGGTCTACAAGTTCGAGGTTTCTGAGATCGCATCTCGGGCCGACATCCAGCACGGCGGCGTGGTGCCCATTAGCATTGAGGAGTGCGCCACGTGCTTCCCGAAGTACCTGGATGGCACGCTCCAACCTGAGGATCCTGATCCCCAGGGAGAAGTGTTGCTTGAGGTCAGAGACCTGGAATACGTGTATGAAGACGGCACCCAGGCCCTCCAGGGGGTCAGTTTCGAGTTACACAAGGGGGAGGTGCTGGCGTTGCTTGGCACCAACGGCAGCGGCAAGACGACGGTAGCCAAGATTCTCAACGGTATCTATAGGCCTTCGGCGGGCGTTGTGCGTATGCTGGGGCGGGATATCACCCGGCGTTCCGTTCGCCGCCAGCTCCCTAAGCACGTGGGCTACGTCTTCCAGAACCCGGATCACCAGATCTTCACCCGCAAAGTCAGGGAAGAGGTGGCCTACGGGCTGAGGAACCTTGAAGTACCTGAAAACGAGATGGAAGAGCGCGTCTTGCAGGCCTTGGAGGCCGTTGGCCTCGCTGACCAACCTGATGAGGATCCGCTCTTCCTCGGAAAGGGGCAGCGGCAACGGTTGGCCGTGGCCTCGATTCTGGCGATGCAACCGGAGATCATTATCGTGGACGAGCCCACGACCGGGCAGGACTACCGCATGGTGTGCGGTATCATGGAGCTACTGGAGGATCTGCACCGGCAGGGCAACACTGTCTTGATCATCACCCACAATATGACACTCGTGGCGAACTATTGCCAGCGGGTTGTGGTGTTGTTGGACGGGCGCGATATTTTCACCGGCACCTCGCGTGAGCTATTCTCGAACCCAGATAACATCACGGCTACGCAACTGCGTGCGCCACAGGCTATTTCGCTGAGCGTCGCGATGCGGGAAGGGAACGAGAAATTCCCGCTGTTGTTGAACACAATGGAATGGGTCAGAGCGCTGGAGGAACACAGCCGTGCCTGACCAGCAGCGTTTGCGCGGAACCCCACATTAGGAGAGGTGGAAGCCCAGTCACAAGGTGTTGTCATTTAGGTCTGCTGTATAGATTGCCGGCAGAAAGGAGAACAGGGATGAGCATTAAGTTTGACTCTGTCACACTCGCACGAGGAACTGCAAGAGCCTTCGCACTGGGAGCGGGAGAAGTCGTAAAGATCATTGCACCCCACGGAGGGTTGGGCGGCGACTTCACTTTTCTGGGCTTTGACCAGTCCTTGACCAGGAACATCGCTGGCTGGGAGAAGTTCGGGACCTACAAACTCACCTTTTACGCCGACCCTGGGATGAAACTGTACGATGGGGATGGCATGCCCTATTTGGAAGTTCTGGAAGTCCACTCTCGCCTCCGGGTGGATATTATGTACCCCGGCTGCTGGCGAGAGATATACGAGGATAGGCGCCCGGGCTGTCGGGATCTTCTGGCCGAGGTTCTGGGGGTGAAGCGTAAGGAAATCACTGGTATGGCCAGTTTCTTTGTGAAATGCACAGTGGACGAGGATGGTTACATATTCAGTTCGAGCTCGATGGATGCGCGGCCGGGCGATTACCTCAAGCTCAAGGCCCTGCGGCCAGTGACTCTGGGAGTCAGCGCCTGCCCAGATGACACCCTGCCAGGGATCAGCACCTTTTCCGATCTTTTGGTGGAGATAGGTGGTCGGTAGTCCCGCGCCCAGGTCGCGGCTGCCAAGAGGCGTGGAATGAGAGAATGCCCCCCAATCTCTGGGCAAGAAAGGAGGTGACAGCAGCCGGCGAAATGTGATTAATGCAGATCCAAGTGTCCCTTCCGATCAAGAAAGAGTGCATAAAAACAGAACAACCGCTCATGAGAAAGGAGTATGTAAAAATGGAACAACTGCCCTACAGTCTAAAGTGGAACCCTGATCCACCGGTGGGGGTAGTACGCCTGGTGACTGTCGCCGTGGCTGCCGCAGTTTACACCATCCTGGCTTGGCTGGGGGTGATCGCTTTGCCCGTCGGTTTCCTCAGTGTCTCTGCTCTGTATATCGGCATCGGGTTCATAACCCCCTTTGTGATGTGGTTTGGGGGATGGGGGCTGGCCATCGGGGCCATCGGCGGGATTGTGGGCCCTGGCATTTTAGCTGGCATGCCCATCCCTCTAGCCATTCCCTTCGGCCTGCTGGTGGAATGGGGCACGGAAATTCCTTTGCTCATCTTCTACCGGGTGCTAGCTCCTAAGCTGGGAATCAGTCCCATTGGCAAAGATGTCTTCACGCCTAAGGGGTTCATCTTCTACGTGCTGGTGGTGGTCATTTTCACCCAGTTGCTCAGTGCCTTGATAGGCAATGGCATCCTTTACGCCGCTGGGTTTGTCCCAGTTAGTGCCCTACCGCTCAGCATTGGTAGTTGGTGGATCGGGAACATGATCTCTGCGGTAGTGATCGGGCCCATTATCTTGAGAAGTCTATCGCCGGTGGTGGAGCGATTGGGCCTGACCGTGCGCGGGATCGTGTCGTAAGGACAATACCTTTCATCTGCACTGCCGCAGGGGAATCGGCACGCTGCACTTTACCAATCAACTGAGTGCGGGTATGATGTCTCCACCACAAGATCACTGCTAGGTGAGAAAGGAGAGGCACCATGACCGAACGGACGATGGCCGAACAGCCGCCGTGGCTGCATAGTTATGTTAAGTTAGCTGTGCGTCATCAAGGCACCCGATTTCCGCAAGCGAGTTGTTAAAATACGAGTAGGTTGCAGAAGTATTATATACAAGGAGGTATTCGAGATGTCAGAATTCGCGGGAAAGCCAACAGAGAGCACGTACGGGCTGAAGTGGAATCCCAACCCACCCGTCACGGTCGCCGGCCTGGTGACCTACGCTATTGCAGCCGGGGTCTACACGATCCTGTCCTGGCTGGGGGTCATCGCACTGCCCGTTGGGATCGTGAGTGTCTCGGCGCTGTTTGTGGCCATTGGGTTCGGCATCCCCTTTGCCATCTGGTTCGGAGGATGGGGCCTGGTCATCGGTTACATCGGCTCGTTCCTCGGGGCGGGCATTCTGGCAGGCACACCGGTGCTCTTGACCATCCCCTTTGCGCTCGTAGACTGGATCCAGTTTGGTATACCATTGGTTGCCTACCGTACCCTGGCTCCCAAGTTTGGACTGCACCCCTTGGGCAAGGATGTCTATACCCTCAAGGGGTTTCTGTTCTTCTTGGTGTTTGCTGTAATTATCCCCAACGGTCTCGGCTCACTCTATGGTCTCTGGATCCTCTACCTTGGAGGCCTGGTGCCCCCCGAAGCCTTTTGGCCTGGGGTCTCGGCCTGGTGGATCGGGAATATGGTCGTCACCATCATCATCGCTCCTATCCTCCTGCGCGTGTTGACCCCGGTTATGGAGCGCTTTGGCCTGGCTTCCCACGGCATCATTACGTAGCAGAGGGTGCTCTGAATAGATGATCGGTCCCTCTCACCGTTCGCTTCGAGGGACTTTCCTCTGGACTGGTGAGGGGGACCGGTCAAGTGCTTCCACCAGGCAAGGGCAGCCTATTCGTCCAACGCAGGGTGCTGCTGTCGCTCGTTGTCGCTGAGTGGAACTGCCCCAATCCAAACGTGTGGAACAGCGCACGCAGCCGCAGGAGGTGCGCTATGATGTCAAGAAGCGACCGGGTCACGGAGGCATACGAGAAAATCGTGCCCCCATTCACCCTTGATAAGACGCTGACTTTCTTCTGTCCCCAGGAGAATCTTGAGGCTTTGGACCATCCTCGAGTCCGCGCCCTTCACGAGTTTATGCTGACCGAGTACGAACCGCCCGTTCGAGGGAAAAAGGCCGTGATGCTTATGCTCCCCTGCACCAAGGTCAAGCCCTACAGTCTCAGCTCTGAACATCAAGCAATCAACGGCTATCTCCTCTCACAGGGGTTTCGACCTGTAGAAGGGGCGGATTATCCGCCCGAACTCGAGACTGCCCTGGCCCCCGATGCAGACCCGCTGGTGTTGAACAACCAACTCTGGGCCCGGGACGATTTGCTCCTACATCGCTTTGTCGTGTCAGAGCCAATGGTACTTGTCCCTTATGAGATTATCTACACCTTCAACGGGAAACCTTCTTTGACCGCTCAATACGATGACCCCGGGCTTTTTGAGCATAGAGGCACGGCTGTGTGCCCCTGGCGTTCCGATTTCACTGGTATAGAGAGTTCAAGGGGTTACCGGTGGGGCGACAATGAAAAGGCCGCCTATGTGGAGATGCACAATCGCCTTGTGCGACTCCTAGTTGCAATGTTGGATCGTCTTGGCGATGCGTACGTGGCGCGCCTGGCCTACGTGAGCCCGAAACTAACACACCGCAGTTTTATGACCAGCGTCGAAGAGAAACGCCGGGCTGGCCTGGCACTCAGCAGGCGCACGAGCAAGGGGATGCTCCGTCTGGAAGGAGTCAATGATTTGCGTCCCGGTTTGGTACGTACCATTCCCGACGAGAGCGAGAGCGAGACTGTCTTGGAGCGGCTGGCTAAGCGCTTCCCTCAGCGCACACCCCGCCAGATCAAGGGCTACTTTGCCACCGGCGGCGGGGGGGTGACGCCTTTGATCTTGCCCGAGACGTTGGATGTCTTGGGGCAGCATCTGGATGAGACCCAACGTTTTTGACAAGGAGTGTTTTTGTCAACCGAAAACAAAGGAGATTGTCGAATGGACGAAGCAGTCAGGCAAACCTACATTCAGATGGATAGAAAGTATGTCTGCCGTACCACGCCCTTCCCCAAGGAGATGGTTGTAGAGGGATCGGAGGACTGCTATGTCTACACCGTCGACGGGAAGAAGTACCTTGACCTCTGGGCAGGAATTGCAGTCTGTAACGTCGGTCATAGCAATCCAGAGGTGGTGAAGGCCGTCAAAGAGCAGGTGGATAAGTCAATGCACGTGATGGCTTTCGGCAAGTACGTGATCCCGGTTCAGGTAGATGCTGCGCGCCTTCTGGCAGAGGTTACCCCACCAGAACTGCAGACCACCTTTTTCACCAACAGCGGTTGTGAGGGAGTCGAGGGTGCGATGAAGACCGCCCGCAAATACACGGGGCGGAGTCGGATCATTGCCTGTGAGCGCGCGTTTCATGGCCGAACCTTCGGTGCCCTTTCGGTCACCTGGCGCGAGCGTTACCGCAGGCCCTTTGAACCGCTCTTGCCAGACACCCACTTTATTCCTTTCAACGATCTTGACGCTGCTCGCGAGGCCATTGACGAGCGCACAGCCGCCATTATCCTGGAACCCATTCAGGGCGAAGGCGGAGTGCGCATTCCCGATGACGACTATCTGCCAGGGGTTCACGAGTTATGCGATAACACGGGCGCGTTAATGATCCTGGACGAGGTGCAGACTGGGTTTGGACGCACCGGTAAATGGTTCGGCTGTAATCATTGGGGTGTAACCCCCGACATCATGGTGCTGGCTAAGTCACTCGGCGGTGGGATGCCTATCGGTGCTTTCATCGGCAAGCCAGAGGTGATGGACACGCTCTGCGAACCAATGCTCTCTCACCTGACGACTTTCGGCGGGCACCCAGTGTGCTGCGCTGCGGCTAAGGCGGCGATCGAATTCACAAAGCGCGAGCATCTGCCCGCCAAATCTGCGGCGCGTGGCGAGCAATTCATGGCCGGGTTGCGTGCCCAGCAGGCCCGTTACCCATCGGTGATCAAGGAAGCAAGAGGTATGGGGCTGATGATCGGCATTGAGCTGCAGAGCAAGAAAGTGATGGCCAAGTTCGTGGATGAGGTGCACAAGCAGTATTTGATCATCGGCGATTCGATCAACGATGACGTTACAGCCCGCCTGGAGCCACCTTTGACCATTACGGAAGAGCAGGTGGATGAGGCACTTTCGCGTCTCGAGACGGCTCTCCGGGCGACAGCGCAGCACTTTGCGTAGGCATCTCTGGCCCGGTTCGGGGGTGTGAACCATTATGGATATCCTGATTGAGAACGTCAACGTCTTGAGCCCCGACCAGGACAAGATGATGGAGGGCCAGAACGTCGCGATTGAGGGAAACCGAATTGTGCGCGTGACCGAGGAGCACGTTGATCCTGGTCCGGAGACGAAGCGGATTTCAGGCATGAATCGGCTGTTGATCCCAGGTCTCATCAACGCCCACGGCCATTCACCGGAGAATTTCCTGAAGGGACGCATTGAGGCAGTCCCGCTGGAGTTCTGGCTGTTTGACCTCTTCGGATCTTCTTTCGCTTTCACCGAGCGAGAGGTTTACCTGGCCGCCATGGTCGGCGCCATAGAGATGTTGAAAACCGGGACAACGGCCTTTGTGGATCACTTCTGGGTCAACGGCGCGATGAACGAACAGGCGTTGGATGCCGTCATGAATGCCTATCGAGACATTGGCATCCGGGCTGGTGTGGCTCCGCTGGTGGAAGATGATCACAAGATCAACGAAATGATCCTGGAACAGAATCCTGAATTGGCGGGGGGAGCGTATGGGACGTCCCCGCCGATCACGGCGGAGGGATACATACGTGTGCTGGAGGCTTTTTTCAAGCAGTGGCACCGGGCCGAGAATGGCCGGCTGCAATGCCTGGCCGGGCCATCGGGTCCGCAGTGGTGCTCTGAGGAATTGATGACCGGTGCGATGGAGATTGCTGAGCGGTACGATGGCGGTTTTCAAATGCACGATGAGGAGACCAGGCTCCAGGCAGTCTCTTGTCGCCAGTTCTATGGCCAGTCGGCTATCTCTCACCTGGCCGAGATCGGCGTGCTGAACGACCGCACGTCGCTGGCGCACTGCGTATGGGTGGATGACCACGATATTGATCTCATTGGTGAGGCGAACGGTACCGTGGTGCACAATTCGGTCTGCAACCTGAAGCTGGGCAGCGGCTTTGCTCCTATCCTGAAGATGATCGAGCGGGGCGTACACGTGGCGCTGGCATGCGACGGTGCCGCCAGCAACGACAATACGGTCATGTTCGACGTGATGAAGGTCGCTGGCCTGATGCACCCCGTGCGCGATCAGAACCATCACAATTGGCTGCGCGCACGGAAAATCTTGCAGATGGCGACCATGGAAGGGGCCAGGGTGCTCCGTCTGGAAGGAGAGTTGGGCATCATCAAGCCTGGCGCCCTGGCCGACCTGATGCTTCTGGACATGACCACCCCGGCTTTCACCCCGCTCAACGACCCCTTCCAACACCTGGTCTATTCCGAGACGGGATCATCGGTGCGGACGGCGCTGGTGAATGGACGTGTGGTGATGGAAGAGGGTAAATTGCTCACCGTGGACGAAGAAGCACTCCTGGCTGAGGCACGGGAGGCCTGGGCCAGGCGCAAAGGAGACATTCCACCAGTAAGCCCAGAGGGAAAGAAGTTCCTGGAGGCGCTGGAGCGGTATCAGCAGCGCGTCCTGGCTGAGCTCTTTGTGGTGGACAGTTACTAGCTCGTTTTCTGCCCGTAGGGGAGAGGAGGACCCAAATGACAACCGGATACGTGTACGACGTGCGCCATCGAGCGCATACGCACCCCCGGGCGCCCGAGTCGGCGGCGCGGCTGGATTTTCTGATTGGTTATCTGGAGGAACAAGGTGAGCTTGAGCCGTTGACCAAACTCGAAGTCGAGCTGATACCCTGGGAGTGGGTCGCAGCCGCGCACACCCAAAGTCACGTGGATGCCGTTCGGCGTATGGCACGGGAGGGCAAAAGCCGCATCAGTTTCGATACGTACTTGACGCCTGCTGCCGCCGACGTGGCCCTGCTGGGTGCGTCGAGCGCTGTACGTGCAACTCGAGCAGTGTTGGACGGGAAGGTTACTAATGCCTTCTCTATCATGCGCACCCCGGGCCACCATGCCCTGTCCACGCGCGCTATGGGTTACTGTATCTTCAACAACGTCGCAGTGGCAGCCTTGTATGCGCTGCGTGAGCATGGCCTGGAAAGGGTCATGATCCTGGACATTGACGCACATCACGGCAATGGGACCGAAGAAATCTTCTACGGCAGTCGCGAAGTGCTCTTCGTCTCATATCACCAGCATCCTTGGTTCCCTGGAACCGGCGACTGGTTCCGCAACGGGACGGAGGCTGGCCTGGGGTATAACTACAATATCGCGCTGCCCCAGTGGAGCGGAGACGAGGCCTGTCTTAAAGCGCTTAGAGAGATCGTGACACCGCTGGCGGAACGGTATCGGCCGCAGCTTATCCTGGTATCGGCCGGGTTTGATGCACACTGGATGGACCATTCGTCCGTCCTGGGACTGAGTGTGCGTGGTTACTACGACCTGGTTGCCGGCTTCCGGGAACTGGCCGACCGATTCTGCCGGGGTCGAATCGTGCTGCTGTTGGAGGGCGGCTACAATCTACAATCGTTGGGCGGCTGCACGGTCGCCGCCCTGCGCGCGCTGCGCCGCGAGCAAGCCTTGCCCGACCCGTTTGGGCCATGTCCGGATAGACCGGTGGCGCCGGTAGAAGGGATTCTGGCTCACCTGAAGGGATTCATGGAATTGATGGCCGCTCCCGATGGGCCGGGGTTTTTCGATCAGCCTGCCCAGGTACCCTACCAGATCAAGTAGTCGCCAACCAGGTTTCTGACGACGAGCAGGTCAGGTGGCCGCGCACTGCTGGCGTCTGCCTGATGACCAGGACGGAGTCGTTGCCAGTGTAGAGGGAGGAGGTGAACAGGAAACAAAAGAATTCTAGTATCAGCATAAAGGGGTACGGAAAACAGTTGTCAGTGCAGTGGCGGGGAGCATGCCCTTCTGGCACTGCACGCCCAGACAGAAAGTTCATAGGAGGAGGATCAAAAATGAGGGAAAGGATGACATTCTTTGCCAGTCTGCTTGTTTGCCTGCTGGTCACTGCCCTGATTGCAGGATGCGGTGGGCCAGAAGTGGCAACCGAGGAACCAGAGACTGAAGAAGCATTGAGGGTCGCGGAGGTCTTCCCGGGCTCGATCAGCGATGAGGGCTTCAACCAAGTGGGATACGAAGGCCTGATGATGATCCGAGATCAACTGGGAGCCGAGGTGGCTTTCTCAGAGAACACGCCCGTCGCCAACTTCGTGCAAGTCTATCGCGACTTTGCCGATCAGGGCTACGACGTGATCATCGGTCACGGATTTGAATATGGTGACGTGGCGCTTGAGGTCGCACCGGACTATCCGGACATCAAGTTCATCGTTGACAGCAACCCGGTCGTCGAGGCGGAGAACGTCGCTGGGATCACCGGCGAGTCCTGGGAGGCCGCCTACCTGTGCGGTGCGTTGGCTGGCTTGATGACCGAGTCGGGTAAGATCGGTGGGATCGCGGGCTTCGACTTCCCAATCCTGGTGGCACAGATGGAGGCGTACAAGCTGGGCGCCCAGTCGGTGCTACCGGACGTAGAAGTGACGATCGTCTACGTAGGCTCATTTGAAGACGTATCCCTGGCTAAGGAGGCCGCGTTGGCCCAGGCCAGCGCGGGTGTCGACGTCGTCTTTCACATCGCTGACGCGGCCGGTATCGGTGTCATCCAGGCGTGTGAAGAGGCCGGCATCTGGGCCATCGGCTGGGGGTTAGACCAGAACCACCTCGCGCCGGATACGGTGCTCACCAGCATGCTCTTCAATGGCGCCAAACTGCTGTTGCAGGACGTACAGAAGGTAGTAGATGGAACGTGGACCGGTGAGGTCCGTCTCTACGGCCTGGAAACAGGTGTGGTCAACATCGCAGATTTCCACGGACTGGTCCCGGACGATATTGCCTCGCAGGTCGAACAGACAAAGAGCGACATCATCGCCGGCGATATCGAGGTTCCCTACATCACTGAGAGCAGCGACTAGATTCAATACTCCGCGGGGCGCTCTCGCCTCGTCTCCCCATCTGGGGCGAGGCGAGACGCCCTCCCGGCGGCGGTGTATGCAGGGAGTCCGGCGGGTCCAGACGTGTGCAGGGTTCACAGTCCAGGCACAATTGAAAGAGTCGAGGTGGTTTGATGACCGCGCTTCTGAGGATGGAAGCCATTACGAAGGCTTTCCCCGGCGTACTCGCCAACGACCGGGTCTCGCTCCAGGTCACGGAGGGAGAGATCCACGCCTTGCTGGGCGAGAATGGAGCTGGCAAGACGACCCTGATGCGCATTCTCTACGGGATGACCACACCGGACAGCGGGACGATCTGGTGGTGTGATCAACCGGTGAGGATCGCATCGAGTCGGGACGCTATCGAGCTTGGGATTGGCATGGTGCATCAGCACTTTATGCTCATTCCTGAGTTCACTGTGGTCGAAAACGTGGTTCTGGGGTTGCGCACGGCCCGAGCGCCGTTGCTGCATCTCGACGGGGCAGCACAACGCCTGAAGGAACTTTCCGAGCAGTTTGGCCTGCAGGTGGACCCCTGGGCGCGCGTGAAGGACTTGTCTACCGGGGAGCGGCAACGCGTTGAGATCGTCAAGACGCTCTACCGCGGTGCGCACCTTCTGGTGCTGGACGAGCCGACGGCTGTCTTGACTCCTGGTGAGGTGGGGGAGCTCTTTGCCATCCTCGATGGCCTGCGTGCCCAAGGTCACGCGGTGGTACTGATCACCCACAAGTTGGACGAAGTTATGGCCATCAGCGACCGCGTGACGGTCCTGCGTGACGGGCGTGTCATTGCCACGGTCCAGACTTGTGATACGCGCAAGGAAGAGCTGGCCCAGTTGATGGTCGGACGCCCGGTGGTCTTTCGTATCGCCAGGCAAGCGTCACGTCCAGGTGAGATGGTGATCGAGATTGAGAATGTAAGCGTTCGCACTCCCGAACACCGCCGTGAGATACAGGAAATCTCACTATTTGTCCGAGAGGGAGAGATTGTGGTCCTTGCCGGTGTCGCAGGCAACGGCCAGACCACCCTGGTCAACGCGCTGTTTGGCCTGCGTGGGCTGACGTCGGGCAGAATCTCCATTTTGGGTCAGAACATCAGCGGGTGCAGGCCGCGGGAGTTGGTGATGCGTAACGTCGGACGCATTCATGAGGACCGGCGGACGATGGGGCTCGCGTTGGGACTGTCTGTTTGCGAGAACCTTGTGCTTGAAACCTATTTCCAGGCGCCGTATTCCCGCCTTGGGGTGCTCAGGCGACGCGATATCCGCGGGTTGGCTGAGCGGCTTGAGGAAGAATATGATATTCGCACACCCTCCGTGGACCTGTGCGTGGACAAGCTCTCGGGCGGCAACCAGCAGAAAGTAATCCTGGCGCGAGAGATGCACCGTGAACCGCGGGCCCTGATTGCGGTCAATCCGACGAGTGGCCTGGACGTGGGGGCAACGGAATTCGTGTACCGGCAACTGCTGGCGGCGCGGGACCGAGGGGTTGCGGTCTTGCTGATCTCCACAGATCTGGAGGAAGTTCATTGTCTGAGCGATCGAATCGCAGTGATTTACAATGGGAGGATCATGGGTGTGGTGCCGGCCCAACAGGCGAACGATACCCTGTTAGGCCTGATGATGACCGGGACACCTCTGGAGGAACTGGAATAGATAGCAGGGCCCGCACCTATCTTCGTTACCTGCTTGCTCCCACCCTGACAGCGCTCCGTCCCATCCTGGTGCCGCTGCTGGCAATCATTGCTGCGCTGGCTGTAGGTGGAATCGCTATGGCCTTCGCGGGGATTGACCCGTGGGTCGGGTTCAAGGCGATCGTCCAAGGGGCCTTAGGGACGCCCTCGCGGGTGGGCGCTACGGTGACCAAAGCGACACCATTGATCCTGGCAGGGCTGGCGGTTGCGTTGCCCTTTCGCTGTGGTTTGTTGAACATCGGCGGAGAGGGGCAGATCTACATAGGCGCCCTGGCAGCAACTCTCGTCGCACTGGGACTAGATGGTCTGCCATGGCCGGTACACATGCCCCTGGTGATCCTGGCGGGCTTTGGCGGGGGTATGCTCTGGGGGGCGATTCCGGGTTGGCTGCGGGCACGCCTGAAGCTGAATGAACTCATCACGACGATCATGTTGAACTACATCGCCTTCTGGATCGTCAGCTATCTTGTCCATGGGGCCATGAAGGACCCCCAGGGTGGTGGCTATCCGTGGAGCGTCGAGATACCCGCTTCTGCTACCCTGCCGATTATCTTGACCCGATTTCGCATCAATCTGGGCATTGTAGTGGCGTCGGTACTGGCCGTAGTTTCGCATTTTGTCCTGTGGAACACCTGCTTTGGCTTTGAGATGCGCGCGGTGGGATGTGGACCGCCGGCCGCGCGGTTTGCTGGGATCAATGCTGAACGGACGATTGTCTTGACGCTTGCGCTGGGGGGTGGGTTGGCTGGCCTAGCAGGGATGGCCGAGATCATGGGCGTTCAGTATCGTCTGAGCGACTTCTTCTCGCCGGGCTACGGCTATGACGCCGTGGTGGTGGCGCTGGTGGGGCAGAGCAACCCCGTCGGGGTGGTGCTGGCCGGGCTGTTCTTTGGCGCTTTGCGCAACGGCGCCGAGAGCGCGTCCCGCTCCATCGCGATGCCGACATCCATCTCCCTCATTATCCAGGCGTTGACCTTGCTCTTTGTGATCGGTAGCAATTCGGTGGTCTTTGCCCGCATCTGGCGCAAGAGGAGGCAGACTCGTGCTAGAGACGTTGATCCAATTGCTTCTATCCATTGATTTTCTGGTAGCCAGCATCCGCTTCTCGACGCCGCTGCTGGGTGCTTCACTGGGAGAGATCATTTCCGAGCGTGCTGGTGTGGTCAATATTGGCCTTGAGGGCATGATGCTGTGTGGTGCGTTGGCCGGGGTGCTGGGATCCTATATGACAGGCAACCCCTGGTTTGGGCTCTTGGCTGCTGTACTGGCCGGTGTGCTGGTCGCATTGATCCAGGCTTTCTTCAGCATCACCCTGGCAGTCGACCAGGTAGTAGTGGGGATGGCACTGAACATCGGCAGCCTGGGCCTGACGACGTATGTTTCGCGCCTGGTGTTTGGCCTGACCGAGCGACCCCGCGTGACGGGCCTGGCACCGCTGAAACTGCCCTTCTTGGGTGACCTGCCGGTGCTGGGGCCAATCCTCTTCAATCAAAGCGCAGTGGTATACCTGACCTACCTGCTGGTCCCGGTGGTGGCCTTTGTTTTGATGCGTACCGAGTGGGGTCTGAAGCTGCGCGCTGTGGGCGAGCACCCGGAGGCTGCTGCCAGCGTCGGTGTCCCGGTAGCGCGGGTCCGCTACGTGGCTGTGTTGCTGTGTGGGGCCTTGGCGGGCATGGCCGGTAGTTTTTTCTCCCTGGTGCAGTTGAACGCATTTGTTGAAGGGATGACCGGCGGGCGGGGGTTCATTGCGCTGGCTGTGGTCATCGTCGGCAAATGGACGCCCCGGCGCGCGGCCCTGACCGCGCTGCTCTTCGGCGCGCTGGACGCCATGGCGCTGCGAACACAGGCTCTGGCGGTTGACCTGCCCTATCATCTGTTACTGGCCCTGCCCTATTTGGTGACATTGCTGGTCTATGCCGGGCTGGTAGGCCAGGCGCGGGCGCCGGCAGCGCTGGGGCGGCCATTTGTTCGGGATTAGCAGAGTCACCAAGAGAAGAAAGAGAAGCAATCACCATGATGAAGTGCCTTAACCTCAGTACGGGAAGTCTCGTCTCTTCCCCCGTTGATCCAGTTGTGCAGCGGGATTACCTGGGCGGGCTGGGCCTCGCCGCGCGCTCGATGGCGGATATCGCCGACCTGGATCTTCCCCCTCTCGACCCTGCCCTACCCTTGATCGTTGCGGTGGGCCGTCTGACCGCCACCGGCTTCCCAGGGGCCAACCGCACCTGCTTTTTTGGCGTCTCCCCTCTGACTGGCCTGACGGCCGGCAGTTGGTTGGGCGGCGATTTCGGCACGGGACTTGCCCGCAGCGGTACCCTGGCGCTGGTGCTGGAGGGCAAAGCCCCGCAACCCTCCATTGTCGTCGTTCGTGAGGAGGGTGTCGAGGTCGTCCCACGGCCCGACCTGTGGGGACTGACCGTCTCGGAGACGCGCACAGCGATCCAGCGCGACTACAGCGACATGCGTGCGGTTGTCATTGGCCCGGCTGGCGAGCGTTTGGTGCGCATGGCGAACATCCGTGGCGACGAGGGCCACTCGGCAGGACGCTGTGGAATGGGCGCAGTGATGGGCAGCAAGAACGTCAAGGCCATCTTGACTAACGGCAATGCCAAGCCCCCTGTGGCCGACCCTGACGGGCTCAAAGCGGTCATCCGCGAGGCGATGCAGGCGATTCGTGAATCCAGCTTTTTGAATGAAGTTCAAGGGCCAATCGGCACGGCCAACCTGGTCGCGCCGGTGAACGAGTTCCACGCCTTCCCGACCGGAAACCATCAGGAGCGCTATTTCGAGACCGCCAGTGAGATATACGGGGAGCGGATTGCAGAGGAATACGTTTCCAGACGGACCACGTGTCCCTACTGTCCCGTGCGTTGCCGGATGCACGTCCGAATTGACGGCGAGGAACTGGAAGCGGCAGAATACGAGACGGTGTGGGCGTTCGGCGCTGACAACCGGGTGGACGATTATCCCTTGATCGCCCGCGCCAACGCGCTGTGCAGTGACCTGGGTCTGGACACGATTTCTGCGGGCAACACGATTGCCTTCTATCGGGAGTATACCAATACTCTGAATGATCCTTCAAACATCCTCGAGTTGGTGCAGAAGATCGCCTGTCGAGAAGGGGACGGGGATATACTGGCGAAGGGCACGCGCGAGGCAGCCGCGCACTTCGGCGTGGATTACGCCATGCAGGTCAAGGGCCTGGAACTGCCGGCCTACGATCCACGCAAGCTCACGGGCATGGCAATCTCCTATTCCACGGCCAACCGGGGAGGTTGTCACAGCCGCGCCTGGACCGTGGCCGATGAGATGAGCGGGCGTGATTTCTCCGGCGCAGAACTGGCAAAGATGGTAGCCGAGTACCACGATGCCGGTTGCGTCCGTGACTCACTCATCGTCTGCACGTTCCTGGACGGGACGATCCGGCCCTTTTACGCCCGAGCGCTAACCTGTACCATTGGTCACGAATATGATGATGATCAGTTGGCTTTGATCGGCGAGCGGATCTACACGCTGGAGCGGGCGCTGAACGTCCACAGGGGTGTGAATAGTTCACTCGACGTGTTGCCGCGTCGCCTGGTTGAGGGGCTGGTCAGTCCGGACAAGTACCGGGAAGGGATGAAGGTCTATTACCGGCTGCGCGACTGGGACGCCGAAGGACGCCCGAGGGCCCAGAAGCTGGCGGCCCTGGGTTTGGGCTTTATCGCATAGTCTGGGGCGACGGCGGCGGTTCCGCAGCAGGGAAGTGTGAAAGGAGAGCCATGTTTAAGGTGGGCGCCAAATTCGCGGTGACGATGACCGAGCGGGGGGTGATCCGCGACCCCGTGATCGAGATTGAAGATCAGCGGATCAGCCGGGTCCTGGCGGACGCCAAAGACCAGCGGCCGGACCTGTACGTGGATGGGATCATCATCCCTGGGCTGATCAGCACCCATACCCATCTGCACGGCCTGGTGGCGTACGGGCATCCGGTGCCGGCCCCGGCGGGCTTCTGGCCGTTCCTGAAGAAGTATTGGTGGCCTTTCGTAGAGGACGTGCTGCGCGCCGATGACGTCGCCAGTCTGGCCGCCTACGCTTCGATCCTGCACCTGAAGAGTGGGTACACCTGCTTCTGCGATGTGATGGAGGCCCCGTATGCCGAACCGGGGTTCATGCTGGCTGAGGCCGAGGCGATTGAGGCGACGGGGGCGCGGGCGTTTGTCTCCAACGAGGCCACCGAGCGCGCGGGGGGAGAGGTCGCGCGCAGGCTTCTGCAAGAGAACGAACGCATCTTGAACCTGGAGGGACTCGTGCGCGGCATCATGAGCGTGCACACCACTTTCTCCTGCAGTGGCCCCTATATCCAGGAGGCCAAGGAGATTGCGCAGCGCTATGGCACGCTCTTCCAACTCCACGTCTCTGAGGGCACCTACCACGTTGAGGATACGCTGGAGCGCTTTGGAAAGCGGCCCGTCAACTATCTCCAGGACCTGGGAGTGCTCGACGAGTACACGCTGGCCTCGCAGTGTGTCCATCTGGACGACCAGGAAATCGCGATCCTGGCGGAGACTGGTACCAAGGTTGCCCATAACCCTGTGTCCAACATGGAGATCGGAACAGGGGCGGCTCCTCTGTCCAAGATGATCAAGGCTGGCATTGACGTCAGCCTGGGAGACGATGGCTTCGTCCGCGCATTTGACCCATTTGTCAACCTCAGCACGACGTTGCTGTTGCACTCTTTGATGACCCCCGGCGAGGTTTCCTCTTCCGACGTCTTCTCCTTGCACACCGACGGGGCGGCAAAGGCGCTTCACCTGGAGGCTGGGAGCATTACGCCGGGCAAGTTGGCCGATCTGGTTCTGTTGCGCGATAACTCGCCATCCCCGCTGCTGCCGGAGAACGTGGTATATCACCTGGTCATCGGAGCGCTGGGGACTGACGTGAGCCACGTGATCGTGGACGGCAAGGTGGTAGTGGCTAACGGTGAATTGCAGACGGTTGACGAAGAAGCGGCGCGGCTTCGGGCGGCGGAGACCATATCCAGGCTTTGGGAAGGGGCGAAGAAGTAGCAGCCCGTTGTCATTGATCAGTCCGGTGGGGAGGACAAGTATGTGGAAAGAATACTATCTGGCGACGTCGGTTGAGGAGGCCCTGCAGGCCCTTGACCGCTGGCATGGTAAAGCCAGGCTGATTGCAGGCGGATCCGATCTGGTTATTGACGCCCGTGAGGGCAAGTATACGCCCGAGTGTGTGGTGGACACCACGCGCATCCCCGGCCTGGACACTATCGAGGAGGATGGCGATTTTGTCGTGGTAGGCGCCAACGTCACGTTCCACAACCTATGGACCTCGCCTGTCGTCAACCGCCTGGGGCACGTCCTGGCCGAGGCGGCGCACCACGTGGCTGCCTGGTCCATTCAAAACGTGGGCACCCTGGCAGGCAACGTGGTCACGGCGCAGCCGGCGGGCGATGGCAGCATTGCACTGGTGGCGCTGGGGGCCGAGGCAGAGATTGCGCGGCTCGACAGGGACGCCCCCGAGACGGGGGCCAGGAGCAATGGGGGCAACGAGCGGCGATGGATCGCGGTGTCAAGCCTCTTCGCCGGGCCTGGCAAGTCGAGACTGGACCCAACCAAGGAGATGATCACGCGCTTCCGCTGGCGCAAGCCCGGACTGCGGCAGGCGTCGGCATACGAGCGGATCGCCAAGCGTGAGGTCATGGCCCTGCCTATTGCCTGCTGCGGCGTGGATCTGCAGTTGACGGAAGACCTGGAGCACGTCGCGTGGGCACGCATCGCGTTGGGGCCGGTGGCCGAGACGCCATTCCGGGCGACCTGCGCTGAGGACTACCTGCGGGGGGCGTGTTGCGCAGAGGTGGACTACGCTTATGCTGCCGAACAGGCGGTGTACGCCTGTACGCTGCGCACCAGCAGGATGCGGGCGACCAGGGAGTACCGCGAAGAGATTGTCGAGGTTCTGGTCAGGCGCGCGCTCAACCGCGCGGTGGAGGCCGCCAGGTCTGGAGCCCAGCCTGGTGTGGGCGGCCGGTTCTCCTGGGATCGGAGTTGGTCGGAGGTGAAGGCCGAGCAGCCCAGCGACGGACGGATCACGTTTATTCTCAATGGCGAAGAAAGGACCGTCGAGGCGAAGCCGGGTGCCACATTGGGCCACGTGTTGCGCGAAGAGTTGAGCCTGACCGGCACCAAGATTGGCTGCGACGAGGGTGAGTGTGGTGCCTGCACCGTCTTAGTTGATGGGCAATCTGTGGTCTCTTGCCTGTACCCGGTGGTCAAGGTGCACGGGCGCCAGGTACAAACTATCGAGGGTGTGGCACGAGGGGACGAGTTGCATCCGGTGCAGCAAGCATTCCTTTACCACGACGCCATTCAATGTGGCTACTGTACGCCGGGGATGGTTCTGGCGGCACTGGCGTTGCTTAAGGACGTTCCCGATCCCACGCCCGAAGAGATCAAAGAGGGACTTGGGAACAACTTCTGCCGTTGCACAGGATACGTCAAAATCATCGAGGCCATCCAGGACGCCGCCGCGGTGATGCATGGCGAGAAGAGTGAACTGTCCAGGAAGGCGCTTCCTCGCAAAGATGCGTTCGCCCGCGTCACGGGCCGTGAAAAGTATGCTGGTGACATGGAGATGGAGGGGATGCTGTACGGCAAGGTGGTGTGGAGTGAGTACCCTCATGCCGAGATTTTGAGCATTGACACCTCGGAGGCCGAGGCAGTGCCGGGCGTGGTCAAGGTCATCACGCATAAGGACGTTCCAGGGAAAAACCTCTTTGGTTCGTGGGGCTACGATCAGCCAGCCCTGGCTGAAAACAAGGTTCTCTTTCCAGGTGAGGCCGTGGCGGTCGTCTACGCTGAGACGCTCGCGGCAGCGGAAGAGGGAGTGAAGAAGGTCCACATTGAGTACAGGGAGATTCCTGGTGTATTCACTCCCGAGGATGCCCTTAGTCCCGATGCCCCGATCCTCAAAGGCGAGAGCAATGTGTTTAATCGTACGCTGGTCGAAAAGGGCGATATCGAGACCGGCTTTGACCAGGCTGAAATCATCATTGAAGACGACTATAGAACTCAGAAGATTGAGCATGCCTTCCTCGAGACCGAGGGTGGAATCGGGGTTATGGAGGGCGACGAAGTGACGATCTACCAGGCCACCCAGTGGCCTTCGGGCGACCGCCAGCAATTGGCTGACATCCTGGGCCTGCCTCTGGAGAGAGTCCGCATAGTACAGACGCCGGTGGGTGGGGCCTTCGGCGGCAAGATGGATCTGACGGTGCAGCCCTTCCTGGCACTGGGTACTTACCTGACCGGCAGGCCGGTGAAGGTCGTGCTCACGCGACCGGAGTCGATCCGCATGCATGAGAAGCGACACCCGTTCTGGATGCATTACAAGGTGGGCGCCACCCGTGAGGGTAGGATCGTCGCATTCCAGGCGCATCTTATGCTTGACGGTGGTGCTTACCGCTCCACGACGGAGAATGTACTGGAGCAGGCAACGGTGTTCTCCTCCGGGGCTTACGAGATTCCTAACGTGTATGTAACTGGCGTCTCGGTCCGTACCAACAAAGTGCCGTGTGGTGCCATGCGCGGTTATGGGGCGCAGCAGATCACTTTCGCCATGGAGTCCGAAATGGACCAGTTGGCGCTGGCGTTGAATATGGACCCGTTTGAGGTACGGCGCATTAATATGTACGACGTGGGCTCGACGCTGGTTACGGGGCAGATCCTGAAGTACAGCGTTGGTGCCAAGTCTGTCCTGAATGCTGCCGAGGCTGCGCTTCAAAAGGAACACCTTCCGGAGCCCAAACCGGGCAAACGCATCGGCGTGGGTGTGGCAGCCGGAATGAAGAACGTGGGTTTAGGCCTCGGCGCCGACGACAGCGTGCACGTCTCGATGGAATTGCAGGACGATGGCACACTTCTGCTGCGCCAGGGCGCGATTGACCTGGGGCAGGGTGCCAATTCGGTGATGTGTCAGATTGCGGCAAGGGCGATGGATTTGGATTACAACCTGATCAACAATCTGACCGGCGACACGAAACATGCTCAAGACGGTGACATCACCGCCGCCTCGCGCCAGACCTATATCACTGGCCGCGCCACGTTTGAGATCAGCACCCAGTTCAAGACGAAACTGTTAGGATACGCGGCTGAGGTCTACGAGGCTGATCTGGAGCGGTTGAAACTGACCACAGATGGGCGATTCGTTGACCTGAGGCGGGAGCAACTGGTAGGAACCCTGAAAGATTTGGCACGGGTTGCTAAGGAGAGAGGCGACGAACTATATGTGCACCACCACTATAAACCGCCCAAGACCTACAGCATCCTCTCGGCCGAGCAGCGTAAAGAGATGGGGCTTAGTGAGGACGAATATATCAACTACCCGGCGTTCTGCTACGGATGTCAGATCGCTATAGTTGAGGTGGATGAAGAGACTGGCCAGGTTGACGTGCTTAAGATCATCGCGGCGCACGATGTTGGCACAGCAATCCGCCCCGCCTCCGTCGAAGGGCAGATCGAGGGTGGTGTCGTGATGGGCCTGGGTTATGCCCTGACCGAAGAGTTCGTGGAGGAAGAGGGCAGAATCATCTCGGACACATTGCACAAGATCGCAACGCCGCGCAGCACAATGCCCACTGAGATTAAGACGATTCTCATCGAAGATCCGCACCCGCACGGGCCGTTCGGCGCTAAGGGAGTGGGCGAGGGGGCCTACATGCCGACCGCGCCGGCGGTGACCAACGCCATCAACAACGCCATCGGCATCAGGATCAAGCACCTACCCGCTACCAAAGACAAGGTCTTGTTGGGGCTACTCAACAAGAAATTGCAGGAAGACAACGAATCTAGCAAACCACCAATAAATCAGGAGGCTTAAGATGGACAAGAGTCCGCAAGAAATCCGCGACATTGATCGCCAGTACGTGGCACAACTGTTCCCCAACCCCAAGGGTATCTTGGCTGTGGAGGGCAAGGGGTGTATTCTGAAGACCGCTGAAGGCAAGGAGTACCTTGACCTCATCGGCGGGATCGCCGTGGTGGCGACCGGGCACTCTCATCCCAAAGTCGTCAAGGCAATCTGTGATCAGGCACGCCATATCATCCACGGCAACGCCTTCGGCAACTTCATCTATCCCATCCAGGCGGAGTTGGCGCAGTTGATTGCCGAGCGCACGCCCGATAACCTGGAGAGCACCTTCTTCGTCAACAGTGGCGCCGAGGCCGTGGAGGGCGCGATCAAGCTGGCCATCAAGGCCACCGGCCGCAAGAGGCTGATCTTCTTCACCCGGGCGTTTCATGGGCGCACGTATATGACCCTGTCAGTGAGTTCGAAACGGTTGTACAAGGACCCGTTCGAGCCGCTCTACCCCTGGGCCATTGAGGTGCCGTTCAATGACATTGAGACCACCCGAGCGATAATGAACGACGACGTCGCTGCGATCCTCGTGGAGCCGATCCAGGGCGAGGGAGGCATTCGCCCGTGCAACGACGAGTTCCTGCCGGCGTTGCGTGACCTGGCCGACGAGTTTGGCGCGCTGCTGATCACGGATGAGATTCAGTGCGGGATGGCCCGCACGGGCCAGTGGTTTGCATCGGAGCACTACGGTGTCGCAGGCGACATTATGACCATGGCCAAGGGGATGGCTTCGGGCATGCCGATCGGTGGCTTCATCGCTTCGCGTGAGTTGATGGCCGAGTTCGCGGATCCGCCGCTGGTCCACTGCACGACTTTCGGTGGCAACCCGGTCTGCTGCGCTGCGGCTGTGGCGACCATCAAAGTGATCGAAGAAGAGAACCTGCTGCAGAATGCTCGGGACCGGGGGGCAGAACTCGTTGGAGGCATGAACAGGTTGCGAGAGAAGTACCCGGGTCTGGTCAAGGAGGTCCGCGGGCGCGGCCTGCTGACGGCCATCGAGTTCCATAGGCCTGAGGACACTGCCGAGTTTGTCACCAAGGTCAATGAGCGCGGCGCAGTGGTGTGCTGGACAGTCAACTCGGGAACCACGATACGCGTCTCGCCGCCACTGGTCATCACCAAGGAGCAGGTCGGGCAGGCGCTTGATATCTTGGGTAAGGCACTGGCTGCGATGAATGAGTAGGGCCCAATCAGGGCGCGTATGTGTCCAATGGACACACACATCCCAGGTGTCGAGCAGGGCTTTCCCAAAGTCGGCTGACCTAACCCCAGTCCCCTTCCCTGCGAGGGAAGGGGGAGCAGGAGTTATCTCTCCCCCCTCCGTTTCGGGGAGGGGCCGGGGCGAGGTTCTCTTGGCGGACTTTGGGAACGTTCTGAGGTGCCGAGTTGGTTTCGGCAGTGACTGACTGATGGAGGGAGCATTCTTAGGCGAGCTATGGCGGTGCGAAATATGAGCATTCAAGCATCTGCGGGTAAAGACACGGCCATTATGGTTGTGAACCTGTTAGTCGACATGGTCGAGCGGGGCAAGCCGTTTCCGATGCCGCCCGAATACGCCCCGATCCTCAAGCGCACAGTCTCATTTGTTAAGACAGCGCGCGAGGCAGGGTATCCGATCATCTTCATCCAGGATCAGCACCGACCTGGTGACAAGGAGTTTACCGATTTTACGGTCGGCCAGCCCCACGCGGTCCGTGGCACGGAGGGATCGCAGTTGATTTCCGAACTGTTGCCGCTGGATGAGAGTGACTATACTGTTGGCAAGCGTCGCTTCAGCGCCTTCTTTGGAACGGACATGGACCTCTACCTGCGCGAGGAGGGCATTCGCCGGCTGGTGTTGGTGGGGCGTCCCAGCAACGTGTGCGCCCTTTACTCGGCGGCCGACGGCTTCATGCGGCGCTACGAACTCTTAGCCATCTCCGATTGTCTCTATTCCAAGACTGGCGAGATGCACGATCGCGCCATGCGCGAGTTTGCCGAGACGCTGGGGCCTGTTATGACCAGCGACGAGTTCCTGTCCACCGCGCCCGACGCCCGGGGCGAGGGGCAGGAAGCGGGTGGTCAAGAAGAGCGCCTGGCCGTGTTGGTGGTGAACGTCAACAGGGACTTAGTGCTCAACAACTTGCCGGAAAACGGCGCCCGCGTTGCCAGCCGCCTGGGTAACATGAAAGAGCTGCTGCATGTGGCCCGCGAGGTGAACCTCCCGGTGATCTATGCCATGGATGCGCACCTCCCCGATGACTGGGAGTTTCGCATACGCAAGCCCCACGGCATTGCCGGGACGCCCGGGGCCGAGGTGGTGGATGAACTGGCCCCGCGGCCGGGGGACGCGATCTTTCGCAAAAGGGGTTACGACGCCTTTTACGAGACGGGGTTGGACCCCTGGTTGCGTGAAAAGAGGATCTCGCGGTTGATCATCATCGGTGGTCCGACCAACGTGGACGTTCGCCACACAGTCGTCTCCGCCTACAACTACCGCTATCGGCCCATCGTGATCAAAGACTGCACCGACGCCAGCAGCGAGGAGTATGCTGTTGGGACACTGCAAGACCTGTTCTTCTGCTGGCGTATGACCCTGGATAAGTTCAAGGCATGGCTCAGGAGGAAACAGAATGGAAGATAGCGTTCGCCTTGCTGTTGTGCAACCGTGTGTTGCCAGGCCCGATGAGAGCGCCAACGTGGAGCGGGCAGTAACGTACGCGCGCCAGGCGGCTGACCAGGGGGCGCAGATTGTAGCCTTCCCAGAGTGCTACCCTGGGCCATACAGTGGCCCGATCAGTTTCTCCGCCACCGAACCGTTGTCGGCTGTAGCGCGTGAGTACGGCATGTACGTGGGCTATGGCTTTATGGAACCGGTGGAGCCAGCGCATGGCAATACTGCCTCTGCTGACAAAGTCTACCACAACGTTTACCAGATGGTTGGCCCAGACAGTGCTGTCGTGGCCAAGTACGACAAGCTAATCCCGTCGCCGGTGGACCCTGAATTGTCCAACAAGAGGGCTGTCGCGGGCGACGAGTTTGTACTGGTCGAAACTCCGTGGGCAAAGGTGGGCGTGCTCATCTGCTGGGAGGCGTGGTTCCCTGAGTTGTGCCGGACGCTCGCTATGCGGGGAGCCGACGTGGTGCTATTCCCGACCGGTGGTATGCTCTACCACCTGGCGCCAGTATGGCGCACCCTCATCCAGGCGCGGGCGACGGAGAACCTGATCTACACGGCTTCTTGTGTGAATCTCTTCGGGGTAGAAGACGGTTTTGCGCACATTTGTGCGCCCGAGGGGGAGATCGCGTCTTCGCTGGAGGAAGGCGTGCTGGTGGCCGATCTGGACCTGGCCCGACTCCGTTATCTGCGCCAGGAGGATGAGACGTTGAGTTTCCCCAAATTCTACAAGACGATTCCTGGTCTGTGGCGCTACAACCGGCCGGAGATGTATCGTCCGGAGGTATAGCCAGAACCGCTGAATCTATAAATGACATGAGAGTTTAGAGGAGGAAAAATCATGGATCTGAGCATCCAGATCGGCAATCTGGAGCTGGAGAATCCGTTCATCGTGGCTGCCGGGCCACCAGGGGTGACGGGTGCTGCGCTCAAGCGTATGGCAGGTGGGAATCCTGGCGCGGTGGTTACAAAGTCTGTCGGCGTCGTCCCGTCGCCGGGCCAGAGACTGAGCCTGGCGCACAAGAAGCGAGACAAGTACAGTGTGATATTGACGGACCCGTGGTCAGCACACACGTTCGAGGAGTGGTGCGAGCGGGAAATCGGAATTGCCAAGGAAGGCGGTGTCCCCGTCATCATGAGCCTGCAGGCGGTGACCAACACCCCGGCGGAGGACATTGCCCGCATGGCGCCCATGGCGGTCGAGGCCGGCGCCGACGGTATCGAACTCTCCGCCTTTGGGTCTTCGCCCAACGTGGTGAATGGGTCCGGCATCGGCGCGGTGCAGAGCCCCAGGCGCACCTATGAGGTCATCCGCGCTGCTAAGAGGGCGGTCAACGTACCGATAATTGGCAAGCTGCTACCCGAGCCGTCCAATCTGATAGATCTGGTGAAGGCTGTCGAAGATGGCGGCGCAGATGCTATCGCGTCGCGTGACACGATGTTCCCCGCGATAGCCTTTGACATCTACACACATCGCCCTAAGGTAGCGCGCACCATCGGCGACTGGATGCCTGAACTGTCTGGGCGTGCGATCCACGAGAACGCCGTGGGTTACGTCGTCGAGATCTACAAGCGCACTACGCTGCCTATCATTGGTATCGGCGGCGTCGCAACCTGGAAAGACGCCGTGGAGATGCTCATTGCCGGTTCCACGGGGGTCGGCGTATGCACTGCGGCGATGGTTGAGGGACCGCGAGTGTTCCCCAAGCTGGTCAAGGGGCTGAAAGCCTACCTGGAAGACCAGGAAATCTTGATGGATGAACTGCGGGGTAGTGGCCTGGAAGGGATACGCCAGGTCAATGAGATGGCGCTCCAACCGCTGATGGTCTCCATTGACGAGGAGAAGTGTACCCAGTGCAACATCTGCTACACCGTCTGCCCGGCGCAGGCTGTTCGCCAGGCGGATGGCTATAACTACATCGTGCACGAAGAGTGCATCAATTGTGGGTTCTGCGCCAACAATTGCCCTGAAGATGCCATCACGGTCACTGTCGCGTGATAGGCATTGGCAGTGACCTGTGGTGAGATCAGACAAAGAGCGACGACAAGGAGCGGTGAAATGAGCGATGAAATGAGTACCAAACTTCTTAAAAACAACACAATCAGCGAACAGATAGCCGAACTTACCGTAAATCTGCGGTATGAGGATTTGCCCGCAGAGGTACGTAAGCGTGCGGCGAACCTGGTCCTGGATCTGTTGGGTTCTATGATCGGATCCAAGAACGTTGAATCGAGTAAGATGGCGACGGAACTGGCTCTGGAGTTGGGTGGGCCAGAAGAAAGCACCATCGTCGGGTATAACCGGAAGGTGACAGCACCCAACGCGGCTTTCGCCAATGCCATACAGGGCTATGCCTTCGATTTTGCGGACGATCACAACGAGTCGAACGCTCACCCAAGCGTGGCGACAATTCCGGCCAGTTTAGCCCTCGGTGAGAAGCTGCATGCGAGCGGTAAGGAAGTCATCGCAGCGATTGCCTTGGGCAATGAGGTTGTCTGCCGATTAGGCTCCGCCTTTCTTGGCAAGACCTACTATCAAGGATTTCACCCCTCAAGCACCTGCGGCACGTTTGGTGCCACAATCTCTGCGGCCAAGCTGCTGAAACTTGATTTCCAGAAGACGGTCTACAGTCAGGGAATCGCAGGGAGTCAGGTCGGCGGTCTGATGGCGTGGAATACTTCCGGTTCCTACACCAAGAGGCTTCAGGCCGGCCACCCGGCGATGGTTGGCATTATCTCGGCGCTCCTGGCCCAAAAGGGGTTCAACGGACCACCCGAGATTATTGAGGGCACGGACGGCTTCATGCAGGCCTACTCATTCAACCGGGAGTACGACACAAGCTACATCACAGACGACCTGGGGAAAGTGTGGACTTTCGCCCAATCGAGCACCAAGGTTTACCCATGTTGCAGGTACTCTGGGGGACATCTGGATGCATGTCTGGACATCGTTGCCAGGCACCGTCCGGACCCAAAGAAGATTGAGAGAATCCTCATCCGTTCTTCAGACTACACGATTCTACTCCTCGCCGCGCCCAGGAAGCGGGATCCTCAGACAGTTGTGGATACGCAATTCAGCATGCCGTGGCAGGCTGCGATAGCGCTGATTGACGGGAAGATTGACATTGACACGTTCACCGAGAAGAACCTGCACCGGCCTGACGTTCGTGAGTTGATGACGAAGGTCGAATGGGTCGTTGACGAAGAGTTCGAGCGACGCTATCCTGAGCACTATTCCTCTGCAGTAACGGTCACCATGGAGGATGGAGAGGAATACACTTCAGTAGTTGATGATCCCAAGGGAGATTTCCGGAACCCGGTGACGCAAGAAGAACTTGAGGAAAAGTTCGTCAAACTGGCGCGGCATGAGATTGCCGACGAAGAGAGGATCCAGCGCATCATCGCCTTTATAAAGGATATACACGAGGCGGATGACATCGGTGAGCTGTTTGCTGTGATTGCTTAGCACGGAGAAAAAACGGGGGAAATGACAAAATGGATCTATCCCTGCCGCGACGAGCGAGTTTGAAAGGGCGCGACTTCATCACGCTGGGCGACTACGACCAGGAAGACCTGTACTTCCTGCTAGACACGGCCGAAGAGTTGAAGCGCGCACAGGCCCGGGGTACGCCCCACCGCGTGCTGGAGGGCAAGAGCCTGGGCATGCTCTTCGGCAAGCCGTCCACCCGCACGCGCATCTCCTTTGAGGCCGGCATGACCCAGTTAGGCGGTCACGCGCAGTTCTACACGGCTGACAGTCTGCAACTCGCCCACAAGGAGACCTGGGTCGACACGGCGCGCGCGATGGACCGCTACCTGGACGGTATCTCCATCCGTTTGTACAACATCGAGCCCTACGGCGAGTCGCGCAGAATCCTCAACACGATGGCCGACGCAGCGCACATTCCGGTGATCAACATGTTGGACGACGGCGAACATCCCTGCCAGGTGTTGAGCGACGTGCTCACCACACGCGAGAAACTGCGCACGTTCGAGAACGAGAAGATCGTCATGAGTTGGGCCTACTCCCCCCGGGCCAAGTCATCGGGGGTGCCGCAGGGTTGGGTGCTGGCAGCGTCAATCTTAGGTATAGACCTCGTACTGGCCTACCCGGAGGGGTTTGATCTCGATCCAGAGTACATGGAGAAAGCCAGGCGCTTTGCCGACGAGAGCGGTGCTAAAATCGAGATTGTGCACGACATGAAAGAGGCGGCTCGTGATGCGCGCATCTATTACGCCAAGTCGTGGGGGAGTTTCACCTTGACTCCGGAGCAGGTAAAGGAGCGCGACGAAGAGTTGCGGCAGTGGATCGTCACCGACGACTTGCTGGACCAGGGCGATAAGCGTGTCCAATTCATGCATTGTCTGCCAGCAGATCGCAACTTCGAAGTCACCGATGCGGTGATAGATGGCAAGCGGTCCATCGTCTACGATCAACTGGAGAACAGACTACACGCGCAGAAGGCGATCCTGGCGCTGTTGCTGTGACAGTCAGACATAGGACGTAGGACATAGAACACATGGGCATGACGCTGACAGAAAAGATTCTCGCCCGTGCGTCGGGCCAGGAGCGGGTGAAAGCCGGGGATATCGTCCGCGCCAGGGTTGACCTGGCGTTCGCGCAGGATACGACGATGCCGCTGGCGGTCATTGAGTTGCGGCGCATGGGGGTCGAAGGCGTGTTTGACCCCGACAAGGTGGCGATCGTGTGCGATCACTTTGTGCCCAACGCCACGGTCAGCAGCGCCGAACAGACCAGGCTACTGCGCGACTTCGCCCGGGAACAGGGACTAGCCCACTACTACGAGGCCGGGCGGGGAAGTAACTTTGGCGTGGAACACGCTTTGCTTCCTGAGGAGGGCTTGATCCGACCCGGCATGGTGATCGTGGGTGGTGACTCGCACACGACTTCGTACGGGGCGCTGGGGGCCTTCGCCTCTGGTTTCGGCAGCACGGACGTTGCCGCAGCCATGGCGCTGGGCGAAGTGTGGCTGCGAGTGCCTGAGACGATGCTCTTCGTGTATTCCGGCCGACTGCGGCCCTGGGTTGGGGCCAAGGACTTGATCCTGTACACCATCGGGCGAATCGGTGTGTCCGGCGCGTTGTATCGGAGCATGCAGTTCACTGGCCCAGTGATCCAGTCGCTGACGGTGGACCAGCGTCTGACCATGTGCAACATGGGAGTGGAGGCTGGCGCTAAGAACGCGATTGTCCCGGTGGACGAGGAAACGCGACGCTACCTGGAAGCCAGGGACATCCGGGATGTGCCCCTGCTAGACAGCGACCCCGATGCTCGTTACCATTCGGTCACCGAGATTAGTATCAGTGAGATCGAGCCCCAGGTAGCGTGCCCGTCGTCGCCTGGCAACGTCAAACCCTTAAGCAAGGTGGCGAACACGCCTCTGGATGCTGTCTTTATCGGATCTTGTACCAATGGTCGCATCGCAGACTTGCGCGTGGCCGCACGCATCCTGGACGGTCATCGTGTGTCCAGCAATGTACGGCTGATCGTCATCCCGGCCACGCAGAAGATCTACCTGCAGGCTCTGCACGAAGGGCTGTTGGAGACGTTTGCGCAGGCGGGAGCCGCGGTCAGTACACCGACCTGCGGGCCGTGCTTCGGCGGTCACATGGGGGTGCTGGCTGCCGGCGAGCGCGTGATCTCGACGTCGAACCGCAACTTCGTGGGCCGCATGGGACATCCCGAGAGCGAGGTGTTTCTCTCTTCTCCGGCAGTAGCAGCGGCCTCTGCCGTGGTGGGCCGCATCGCTCACCCCGATGACGTCATGTAGGTGGATGAGATGGTCGTACAAGGACGCGTCTGGAAACTGGGTGACAACGTGGACACCGATCAGTTGGTACCCGGCCGCTACTTGAGCCTGACGGACCCCCAGGAACTGGCTTCACACTGTCTTGAGGACGTGCTTCCGCAGTTTCGGGCGTCGGTAAAGCCAGGGGACATCGTCGTGGCAGGTGAGAACTTTGGCTGCGGAAGTTCGAGAGAGCACGCGCCCATCGCACTGAAGGCGCTGGGAATCTCGTGTTTGGTGGCCGACTCTTTCGCGCGCATCTTTTTCCGCAACTGCATCAACCTGGGGCTACCTGCTTTGACCTGTCCTGAAGCAGTGGCGGCCATCGAAGACGGTGACGAGGTTCGCATTGACCTGGATACTGGTCGCATCGAGAATCTGACCCAGCCATTCCAGTGTTCGGCCCCTCCGCTGCCGGACTTCTTGACCGAGATCATAGACGCGGGTGGGATGACGGCCTACGTGCGAAAGCGGATGCGGGAACAGGATGTGTAATTGTGTTGAAGAGGAGGGAGTTGATGAACCAGTGGGAGGAACAGAAACACATTCGCTGCGTGCTGATGCGTGGTGGCACCAGTCGGGGCTTGTTCGTCATGCGCAATGATCTGCCGGCTGACCATGAGTTGCGTGATAAGGTGATCCTGCGTATGTACGGTAGTCCGGACATTCGCCAAATTGATGGCATGGGCGGTGCCGATCCTTTGACCAGCAAGCTGGCCATCATTGGCCCGCCAACACGCCCGGACGCCGACGTGGATTATACCTTTGCGCAAGTCAGCATTACGGAGCCTTTCGTGGACTATGCGGGCAACTGTGGCAACATCTCGTCGGGAGTAGGGCCATTTGCCATTGACGAAGGGTTGGTCGACGCAGTGGAGCCGGTCACGACGGTGCGCATTCATCAGACCAACACCAAATGTATGATCATTGCCGATGTTCCCGTTGTCAACGGGAAGGCGGCGGTGGAGGGCGATTATCACATTGACGGCGCACCGGGCACGGGGGCACGAATCGGGCTGGACTTCTCGGACACCGCCGGAGCCGTGACCGGACACATCTTGCCGACCGGTAATCCCGTGGACAGGCTGGACGTGCCGGGGGTCGGGCCGATAGACGTGACGATCGTGGATGCGGGGACGCCCTGCGTTTTCGTGCGTGCGGCGGACATGGGTATCGAGGGGACAGAGACTCCCGCCCAGATCGACGCAAATCGGGAGTTGAACGACCGGATCGAACGAGTACGGGGTACGGCAGCGGCCAGGGTAGGCCTGGTCGAAACGTGGCAGGATGCGGCCAAAAAGAGCCCTTATCTGCCTTTTTTTGTGTTGATCAGCCCGCCGGCTAACTACCTGGACTTTACGACGGGGCGTACGGTCAAGGCTGGGGAGGTAGACTTTGTCGCACGACTCCTGTTTATGCTCAGGATGCACAAGGCGTACGCTGTGACGGGAACCGTGTGCACAGGTGCTGCGGCCAAGATTCCAGGAACGATTGTCCACCAGACAGCGCGCCCCGAATCGCGTGAGCGCGCGCTGACGTTGATCGGGCACCCGGCTGGCGTGATTGACATCGAAGCCGCCGTGGATCTTGAGGGGGACGAGCCCAAGTTGGTGCGTGCTTCTGTGGGCCGGACAGCCCGTCGGATTATGGAAGGGTACGTCCTCGTTCCCTGGAGCACGTTTGACCACACGACGTAAGAAACCGGGTTTTTGGACGTTTGAATAAGGAGTAGGGAGTAGGGAGTAAGCGCGCACGCGATCTGGTTTCTGCCAGACTCCAGAATTCTGGAGGAGGTGTAGAACTTGGCCAGGTTATTGGAGTACCAGGGGAAAGAGATTTTTCGACGCTTCAAGATTCCCACGCCTGACGGTCGGGCGGTCCGCAGCATAGCCGAGGCACAGGAGGCTGCCCGGGAGATCGGCTACCCGGTCGTGGTCAAAGCTCAGGTCTACTCGGGTAAGCGTGGCAAGGCAGGCGGGGTACGCGTCGTCAGTGACGAGACGGAGTTGACGGCAGCAGTGTCGGAAATGCTGCCCTCCAGGGTCCGCGGGTTGCCCGTGGATGCGCTGCTGATCGAGCAAAAGATTGAGGTCAGGCAGGAAATTTACGTGGGCATTACGGCAGATCCAAGCACTCGGTCACCCGTGGTGGTCGTGTGCGCGGATGGCGGCGTGGACATCGAGGAGGTGGCGCAAACCAACCCTGAGGTCTTGCTCAAGTTACACGTTGACATCCTGCGGGGTGTGTACATCTACGATGCGCTGAATCTCTTGCGCCCCGTGCCTGGCATGACCTCCCGGGAGAAGCTCGGGATTGCGCGAATCCTCTGCCATCTGTACGCACTCTATCGCAAGCATGACTGCAAGTTGGTGGAGATTAACCCGTTAGCCCTGACCGCCGATGGGCTGATCGCCCTCGACGCGCGTGTGGATGTTGACGGCGATGCAATCAGCCGCCAGACCGAGTTGAACATTGAGATGGCTGAGGAGGCCGGTGACCGCAGTGCAACGCTCTTGGAACAGATCGCGGGTACCATTGACCGTCAAGACCATCGCGGCACGGTTCACTTTGTGCAGATCGATCCCGACCTTTCATACACACGCGAGCACAACAGGATTCCTTTCGGCTTCGATTGTGTAGGAGCCGGGGCGAGCCTCACGATGATGGACGAGTTGGTGCCGTTGGGCTTTTATCCGGTAAATTTCTGCGATAGCTCTGGCAATCCGGTGGGCTCCAAGCTCTATCGCATTACCAGGGTAATCTTCTCTCAGCCCGGCATCGAGGGGTACGTGTTCGTCTCCTGTATCTCGAGTCAGCAGTTGGACAATACGGCCCGAGGGATCATCAAGGCTTTGAAAGAGCTATATCCTGAGACCGGCGGACAACCCAACATCCCCACCGTGCTGGCCTTCCGGGGGGCGTGGGATGAAGACGCAATCAAGCACCTGGCAGATCACGGGATCAGCGCAGGACGCTGGGTGCGCGTCATGGGCCGGGATGCCACAGAACAGGACGTAGCCGAGGCCTTCCGGACGCTGCACGAAGAATGGAAGGCTGAGCGAGGAATCGCCGCATGACAGATAACATCTTAGAGTTCAAAGTTCGCTCGGGCGGGACGATCACTATTGCCCTCGATCGATGTGTCGAATGTGAGACGAAAGCGTGCATAGAAGTCTGCCAGGCCCAGGGAGGCCCCCTGGTGCTGGATGATGAGCGCGGTGTACCGAGCCTGCGCTGGTCGTTGGCGGAGATCGAACGAGGCGGTTGCGTTGAGTGCCTGGGGTGTGAGTTGGACTGTGATCTATATGGCCGGCAAGCAGTGACGATTATGTTGCCATTGGAAAGATTTGATGAATACCTGGATTCCTTGACCGAATCCGTTGTCTATGAGCACAAGAGGTAAGCCATGTCCATTCTCGTTGACGAAAACACCCAGGTTGTTGTGCAAGGAGCGACGGGCCGGGAGGCCATACTGCGGATCAAGCTGATGCAGGCCTATGACACCGAGGTCGTGGCGGGAGTGACTCCCGGCAAAGGTGGGCAGGTGGTGGAGAGCGTGCCGGTCTACAACACGGTCCGCGAGGCCAGGGAGCACCATCCAGGCATCAATACCTCTGCGATCTTCGTGCCGGCAAGGGCAGCCAAGTTGGCGGCTTTTGAGGCATTGGACGCCGGGGTCACAGTGATTACTCTGCATCCTGAGCGGGTGCCACAACAGGACATGCTGGAGATAATCGCTTATGCCAGGCACCGCAAGGCCTACGTCATTGGCCCCAATACGATTGGATTGATCAGCCCCGGCAAGGCATTGGTCGGCATGATCGGCGGCAATGCTGCTTCGGCCAGGGAGTTCTTCCACCCGGGGCCGGTGGGTGTGTTGTCGCGCAGCGGTGGAAACACCACGACGTTGGCGTATTATATCAACCGGGCCGGTCTGGGCCAGACCACGGCGATCGGTATGGGTGGGGATGCTTTCGTGGGCACGACCCTGCAGGAATTCCTAAGACTGTTTGAGCAAGATCCTGATACCAAGATGGTTGCTTACTTTGGCGAGATCGGCACGACCGTGGAAGAGGATGCGGCGGAGTTTATCCGCGACGGCGGGTTCACCAAGCCGATGGTGGCCTACATCTCGGGGCTCTATGCGAGGCCCGACGTGCGCTTCGGCCACGCTGGAGCCATGATCACCAGGGGAGTGGGTACGGCTCAGGCCAAGCAGAAAGCGTTGCGGTCGGCCGGGGTGCACATAGTGGATCACTTCGGAGACATCGGTGAAGTCGCCCGCCAAATATTGAGTGATCTGGGTGACTAACAGGGGACCACTGGCGATGGAACTCACACAGCCGGCGTGGGAGGCCATGCTGCCCAAACGGGTAGAGATCATCGAGGTCGGGCCACGGGATGGGTTTCAAGTCCTGCCCGGTTTCATCAATACTCTGGATAAGATCCGGGTGATCGAATCGCTGATCCGGGCTGGTATTCGGCGCATGGAGGTCACCTCTTTTGTGCACCCCAAGGCCGTGCCCCAGATGCGCGACGCGGCCGAGGTGGTACGGGGGATCAAACGCAACGGTTGCCAGTGTTTTGCTATGACCCCCAACCTCAAGGGGGCCGAGCGAGCCATCGAAGCGGGCGTTGACATGCTGAACCTGGTCGTGTCGGCAAGCGAATCCCATAATCACAGCAACGTGAGGAGAAGCGTTGACGAGTCGCTGGCTGGCTTCCCCGCGGTGTTGGAGTTGGCCAGGCAGGCCGAAATCCCGGTCCGGGCCAGCATTTCCACCGTGTTTGGCTGTCCATTTGAGGGCAATGTACCCGTCGAGAAGGTGCTGTACGTGGGCCGCAGGTTGATCGAGATGGGTTGTGTCGAGTTGAACCTGTGCGACACGACGGGCATGGCTAACCCGGTGCAGATTGCTCGCATATCCCAGGAGGTGCTGAGAGAATTTGACGGCGTCGGGATCGTGATGCACTTTCACAACACCCGTGGGGCGGGCGCGGCGAATCTGTTGGCCGCTATGCAGAATGGCATTACCTCGTTTGAGGCTTCCTTCGGTGGACTGGGAGGCTGTCCTTTTGCCCCGGGCGCCACGGGCAACGTGTGCACCGAGGATATGGTGCACATGCTACACGAAATGGGTGTTGATACTGGGATTGACTTGCCCGCGTTGTTGGCCGCAGTCCGCGAGGCCGAAGGGGCCTTGAACATGACGTTCCCCGGACAGGTGATCAAAGCGGGGCGTAGTTGCGATCTGCATCCGTTGCCCACGATATAGCGGCGAACGGGGCGCTGTTATCACCCAGGGTTGCTGGGTGAAAGAGGCTGTCTGTGTTTGATCTGTCGATTGCTGGAGGCAAGGTTGTCGTCCCCGACGGGCATCTGATTCCGCTCGATCTGGGCGTGAAGGATGGCAAGATTGTCTCCCTGGAGCCAGGTTTGCAGGTTGAGGCGCAGCGCGCCGTAAGGGCGGACGGATGCATCCTCCTGCCGGGGGTTATTGACCTGCACACACATCTGCGCTCACCTCAGGGCGAACCGGACCTTTTTGTCGGCGAGACGGCCTCCGCTGTGGCGGGGGGCGTGACGACGTTGGGAGACTTTGCCTATCCTGCCGGCACGCGCTTTGAATTGGAGTTCGAACCCAAGCGCGACCGCCTGGAGCGCGAGGCGCTGTGTGACTTTTGCATCCACACGGTGGTGCGAGCGCCGGAGCATCTGGAGAGAGTTCAGAGCTGGACGGTCAAGGTCTTCTTTTCGGCGTCAGGACTGGGGGCCCAGGCCAGTGGGGCATTGGAATTGCTGCAACGAGCGGCGGCGAGGGGACACCAGGTTCTTGCCCATGTGGAAGAGATGCAGGATTATCTGGCGATCCTTGAGCGCGGGCTGGAAGCCGGCAGCCCAGGGCGCGTGCACATCCTCCACGTTCCTCATCAGAGATACGTCTTTACTGTGCACACTGCCGGGGACGAGCGAATTACTATGGAGACGTGTCCTCACTACCTCTTGTGGGAATGGGTTCGGGACCGGGAAGGGTGTGCCGTGAACCCGCCTGTGAGACCTTCCGATTTATGGCCCGAAGTCCGAGCAGGTCGGATCAGCACCATTGGTACGGATCACTGCTCCTATACGCGGCAGGAGAAGGCGGACATGCGCTTGCCGGGGTTCCCCGGCTTGAAGACGCTGTTGCGTCTGATGGTCACCTTTGGGGTGCAGGCCGGCCGGATTTCCTGGGCGGATCTATGCCGTCTGTTGAGTGCTGGACCGGCACGGGTACTGGGGCTGTATCCGCGTAAGGGGGCGGTGCAGGTGGGCAGTGATGCCGACCTGGTGGTGTTCGATCCAGAGTACGAAGGGGTGATGGGGGCTCCGGCTTACGGGCGCGGGGATTTTTCGCCCTACACCGGACTGCGACTGAAAGGCAAGGTGGTGCGGACTCTTGTGCGTGGCCGCGAGGTCTATGCCGACGGCGTTGCGGACCTGAGCGCGGCGGATTGGGGGACGTGGCAGGACAGGAATTTGTGGCCAGAAGTTGGGCGAGGCGCTGACTAATGATTGAACGCGCTGTCAACCTTCGGATAGAGTTCGCGGGTCTTACTTTCAAGAACCCGTTCTTGCTCGCGTCTGCATCCCCGACGCTGACGGGGGAGATGATTGCACGGGCCTTTGAGCGCGGCTGGGCAGGGGCGGTGACCAAGACATTGAAGCCGCCGTCGCTGCGCCGGAATTGGTTGAGCCGAGAACCACAGCCCATGGTGGCGCCGCTTAAGTACAAGGGACGAAACATTGGCATGCAGAATATCGCCACCTCAGGCGGCCACATGGAAATGGCCGACTGGCAAGCGCAGATTCCGCCCGTCAAGGCTCAATATCCCGATCACGTCGTCATAGGTAGCATTGCCGCCACCATGGATGAAGGTGATTGGAAATGGTTGGCGGAGGGGATGCTCGAGGCTGGTGTAGATGCCATCGAGTTAGACACGTCTTGTTCGCATTCGTCCGCCCAGCTTGTCAAGGGACGGGTCGTGGGCGAGGTGCCTGAGCTGACTGGGACGGTAATCCGTTGGGTGAGGAAAGTATGCGATAAACCCGTGATCGTCAAGTTGCCCGCTTTTGTCCCAGATTTCCAGAACATGGTGGAGGTTTGTGCCGAAGCGGGTGCTGCGGGTGTGTCCGGGATCAACACTTTGCCATGCTTGATCGGCGTGAATCTGGAGACGTTTGAACCTTTGCTCTCTGTCCAGGGACGCAGTGCCTACGGCGGCCTTTCAGGACCGGCCATCAAGCCCGTGGCTCTGAGGGCCGTCTCGCTCATGGCAAAAGCTGGTGTCCTGCCCGTGTCAGGTATTGGGGGCATCTCGTCCTGGGAGGATGCGGCTGAGTTCATTCTCCTGGGTGCCACGACGGCGCAACTTTGCACTGCTGTGATGTGGCATGGGTATGGAATCATCGAAGAACTCGTTGATGGCCTTTCACGGTACGTTGAGGAGAAAGGTCTACGGAGTGTATCGGAGTTGGTGGATCGCTCCAACGTGCTCATCGAGCCCAGTATCGCAAACCTGCAGACTCGGAGCGGGGTCTTCGCCCACATCGTCCCGGAGCGGTGCCGAAAGTGCGGTCTGTGCGTGGCGGCTTGCCGGGATAGCGGATTCCAGGCCATCTCCCAGGATGAGGAGGGGGCGGCGGTAGTCGATCCGGGACGTTGTGACGGTTGTGGATTATGTTTCATCGTCTGCCCCGCCGATGCCATCGAATGGCGACAAGGAGCAACAGTCGAAAGCTGACGACGCAAAAGAGCCTTTTCATTGACGGAGGTCTTTCGGTGAGATGCTGGCGGCTCACTCGATGGCCGCTAAGTTGTGTATGCCATGACGCAGGTCACCTAGAATTTAAGAAAGGAGTAAGTAGAAATGAAGAGTAACTCAGTTCTAAATATCCGGGAGTTGATCCTCGTCGCTGTGATAGGGATCGCGTTCGGGGTGTTGGCGGCGTATTACGCAACCCTAGACATGATGATGATATCGATTCTGGGCCCGCTTGGGTCCAGCATTACCTACGGGTTCTTCTACGTCTCAGCACTTCTGGCCGGCTATATCGTGCAGAAGCCCTTGGCTTCGCTGCTATCTGGGGTCATAAACGGGTTTGGGCAAGCCTTGGCTGGGAATCCCTGGGGGATCATCACGCTAATCTACGGGTTGCTGCAAGGAGGCGGCACGGAGCTTGGCTTCCTGGCATTCCGGTATCGCAGATGGAATCTGCCGAGCATGCTGGTGGGTGGCGGAATAAGCGCCATCTTCACCTACATCTATGAGTACTTCCAATATAGCTACGCAGAATTCTCCGTTGGTTACCGGATCGCGACACTGGTTGTTCGGATCATCAGTGGCATGGTGTTGGGCGCTCTGCTGACCTGGGGCATTGGCAAAGGCGTTGCGCGCACAGGTGTATTGAGTGGTTTCAACCTGGGCAAGGCGGAGCTGGAAGCCAAAAGGGCAGAAAAGTCTTCTTAGCCTTCGGTGCGTGCCAACTCTTGGGTTGGCAAAGGGATTAGGAAATCAGTGGCCGCCAGCATCTAACCTTAAGGTTTCCTCCATCGGCAGGTAACTCAGCGACCAGGGTCCTGTCGGCCAAGCAGAAGGAGCCCGTCTCCAGGATGAACCGAACGGAGCGAAGTCTCTCTCAGGAGGGGCTCGCTCGACATAGCGAGAGTGTCCCCTGACCTGAGTCTTATGTCTTGCACAAGGGAGGCAACCGGATGAGATCGCCGTGCAGTGTGAACGGTTCGCTCTCTGAGATCCTTGCCCGCCTTGTCTTGGCAATCTCCCCGGACAAAACTCCGGATGAGGTGCTACAAAAAGTCAAGATATTGTTCCTTGACTGGTTGGGATGTGCTATTGCTGGAACAATGATCGATGAGGGCAAAGCATTCCTGCATCTTGCTTCGAACAAGGCGAACAGTGACAAGGCTACTGTTCTGGGGCTTTTGGACAAAAGAGACCCGGAAATCGCTGCTTTAGTGAATGGTGCGCTTGCTCACGCAACCGAAATGGACGATAGCGATCGCGTCTCAGTGATCCACCCTGGTGCAGCAGTTATTCCTGCTGCGTTAGCTGTTGCGGAGGAAAGATCGCTTCCTGGGCTCGATTTTCTCATGGCAATCATAGCCGGCTATGAAATAGCGATAAGAATAGGTGAGGCCGTTGGTCCAAGTCACTATCAGATTTGGCATAGCACTGGTACATGCGGAACATTCGGCGCAGCTGCGGCTGCTGGCAAATTGCTCGGACTGAGTCAGGAACAAATGGTGTGGGCTCTTGGCAATGCGGGCACACAGGCGGCAGGGCTATGGCAGTTTCATATGGAAGGTTCTATGAGTAAGCCACTTCACGCGGGAAAAGCGGCTGCTGACGGAATGCTCGCGGCTAACTTGGCCCACCTGGGCCTGCAGGGGCCGAAGAAGATCCTAGAAGGCGATAAGGGGTTCTTCCAAGCTACGTCAAGAGACAGTCGGGGTGCGGCCGCGATCGCTGATTTGGATCCTCTTCCCTCGCAGTACAAGATCATGCGGGTCTCCATCAAGCCATACCCCTGTTGTCGACACACGCATGCAGCGATTGATGCAGCCATATCTATTCGCCAAAAGTCACCTATTGCCGTAGAAGAGGTGGACTGGGTAAGGGTCGAAACGTATGGAACTGCACTTAATCTGACTGATAGTCCCTTGCCAGCCACCCCATATAGAGCGAGGTTCAGTCTACAGTATTGTGTGGCCTGTGCCTTGCTGAAGGGAAGTGTCACTCTGAGTGACTTTAGGCCTGAGATTGTCGCTGGTGGACCAGTAAGACAGCTACTGTCGAGGGTGCAGGTTGGATTATCTCCGGAAATTGAGTCTGCGTATCCGGAAAAGTGGGGGGCACGAGTGACGCTGTTTATGCACGATGGAACTGTCCTTTCCGAATTGGTATTGCAACCGACAGGTGATCCGGAACGGGCTATGTCCCAACGAGAGCTACTGACCAAGTTCAAACAACTGATTCATGAGACGGAATACCGTGATCACGGGACTCTACTGACAAGTACTGTCGGATGCTTGGAGACAGTGGCATCCATGTCTCAATTCTTTCCGAAATTGCGCAGATCACAGAATAGGAAACCCTTCTAGACACCTAAGCTTGGCCCAAAAGGAGAAGCAGATAATGACCCCTCCGGCCATCCTTGTAGAAGACTTAACGTTCAGGCATCTTGGCGCTGATGAGCCTTGTATTTCAGGAGCAACCTTCCAGGTTGAGAGAGGCGAATTCGTCTTGCTCTTGGGTCCAAGTGGTTGCGGCAAGTCAACCCTTGGTCTGACCTTGAACGGGATTGTTCCCCAGAGCTTAGAAGGCGAGTATGGCGGTGCAGTATACGTATTCGGGGAACGAGCAGAGACAACGCCAGTGTCTAGGCTTGCCCAGAGAGTGGGTATGGTGTTTCAAGATCCCGAGAGCCAGTTTTGCATGTTGGTCGTTGACGATGAGTTGGCTTTCGCGCCCGAGAACCTCAACCTGCCTGAAGGCGAGATTCGGAAACGCGTGCAGGAGGCGATTGATGGCATAGGCATTCGGCATCTCCTGGGCAAGCCCGTGACGGCGTTGTCGGGGGGAGAAAAGCAGCGGTTAGCCATAGCGAGTGTCTTAGCGCTCCAACCCGAGATTCTATTCTTCGACGATGTGACAGCGAATTTGGATCCTGTTGGCACAGCGATGGTTTTCGAAACACTGCGACAGCTTCGTGAAAGTCGAGACAAGACCATCGTGATCGTCGAGCACAAGGTCGATGAACTGGTTGATCTAGTGGACCGGATCATCTTGTTGGACGAGCGGTCACAAGTGGTGACATCTGGAACGCCACGCGAAGTGTTTTACGACACCGATCCGAGTGTTCTCAGGCGATTGGGGATCTGGATTCCTGAGGTAGTAGAACTAGCCTTGCAACTTCGTGAGGCCGGGTTTCCTGGTCTTGCCGCGCATCAGCCATTGATGGTGGACGAAGCAGCGACTGTATTGATAAGATTGCTCAAGGATCATGCGTCGCGCCAATGGGCGGATGTGGTTACTCCAGGTCCACCTGGTGAGGGCAAAGCTCTGGCAGCACGGGTGGATCATCTTGCCTTTAGCTACCGCGGCCAAGAACAGCCAGCGCTTATTGATGCTAATCTGACTGTACGGCAAGGAGACTTTGTAGCGGTGGTCGGACCAAATGGTTCTGGGAAGTCCACGTTGATGAAGCATCTGGTCGGTATCATCAAACCGCCTCCAGGGTGCGCCTTCCTTTATGGCGTTGATATCAGTCGCCTTCCGTTGCGCGATATAGCCCGCCAAGTTGGATTTGTGTTCCAGAATCCCGAGCACCAGATTGTTACTGATGACGTCTATGATGAACTGGCCTACAGTTTGAGAAGACGCAAGGTCGACAAGGATGAGATCCGAGAACGGGTGCATCAGGCGCTGGAGTTGGTCCATCTGGAGCATGTGCTTGACAGCAATCCCTTTGTGCTGAGCGGTGGCGAGAAACGCCGTCTCGGGGTGGCGACTATGCTGGTTGTTGGACAGGACCTGTTGATTCTAGATGAACCGACCTTTGGACAAGATCGTTTGACCGCTGATAGGCTAATGGTACTGGTGAAAGGCTTGCACGAAGACGGCAAAACAATTGTGATGGTTACTCATGATATGAGGTTAGTAGCCGAGTATGCTCGTGAGGTAGTGGTCGTGTGGGATGGCCGAACGCCTTTCAGGGGTAGCCCAAGAGAGCTCTTCGAACAGGACGATCTCCTCGCTGAGACTTCTCTTTTGCCGCCCCCGATGTTTCGCCTGTCCAAGCGTCTTCAGGAATCGATCCCAACCTATCCTACTCTTATGTCTGTGGATACTGTCTTCAGATCTATCTTGGAGGTGTGCGATGGTGAAGCTTGAGTATGTTCCGCAGTCTACGCCCATGCACGAGTGGCACCCGCTCATGAAGCTCTTGGGCTGTGTCGTATTTATCGTGTTGGCCACCCTGTCCTACGACCCTGTTCCGAATATAACCCTCTTCCTTCTGACACTGATCATGGCGCTGGTTGTATCTCGGTTATCTGTGCGCCTTTTTTTCGGCGCTTTACTACCTTTCACAGTTATTGCTCTGGGCTTTGGCATCGCTCAGATCTTGTTCCATGGCGAAGGGACAACGCTTCTAGCTATTGGTCCCCTGAGTATCACGCAAGAGGGAGTTTATTTTGCGGGGACTCTTGCATTTCGAATGCTGACCATTATCAGCATTTCTCTTGTCTTCACGCTGACAACTGACCCCAAGGACCTTGTTCTAAGCCTCATACAGCAATTGAGAATAAGTTACTATATCGCCTTTGGGATATTCTTTGCTCTCCGTATGGTTCCACAAGTGGAATCTGAGTTCGACATTATCCGTTCTGCACATAGAATTCGCGGTGTTGGTGAACGGGCTGGCCTCTTAGGGATGATCGAAGAGTATCGACGCTACACGATACCGTTACTAGTCAGCTTGATAAGGAAGTCAACCAGGGCAGCGATGGCCATGGAGAGCAAAGCCTTTGGGGCATTCCCCGAAAGGACCTATCTTCATAAGGTGTATATACGCAAGAAGGATATTGCAATCTTCTTGGCTCTGGTCATCGTGCTAAGTGCTGTGATGTGGATTCTTTGGAGGGTAGGACTCCTGCGGGGACTCATCCTAACTACTAGTACACATCTGTAGGGGAATGAATCAAAGCAAACGAAATGAAAGGAGCTGTACAGCATGAGTGTCGCGATGAAAGCTACTCTTTTGCCCGTACCTGAGCGTTTGAAAGGCTTCGACGAGGTTGATCAAGGGTTCAACCTCACGCAGGCAACGCTCGAGGCCAACCGGTGCCTGTTGTGCGATAATGCCCCGTGTACCGAGGGCTGCCCGGCGGGCATTGACGTTCGGGGATTCATTCGCAAGATTCGTTTTGGAGAATACCGGGGTGGGGTTCGCCTCTTGCGGGAGGAGAACATCTTGGCAGGCACTTGTGGGCGTGTTTGCCCCACAGAGGAGCTCTGCGAGGAAGCCTGTCGCAGCCGGGCGCTGACAAACCCCATCCGCATCGGCGCGTTGCAACGCTTCCTCACCGACTGGGAGATGGAAGTTGGCCGCCGGCCGTTCGATCTGCCACCTGCCACGCTCAAGCCGGTAGCGGTCGTCGGTGCGGGGCCGGCGGGATTGGCTGCCGCAGCCAAGTTGCGGGAAGTGGGCCATCCTGTGACCATCTTTGAAAAGAGGGGGTATGCGGGTGGGACCCTCGTCAGTGGCATTCCTCGGTTCAAGCTTCCACGAGACGTCGTGGAGTACGAGGTCAACCTTGTTCGCGACATGGGCGTTGAGTTCAAGCTCAATGCGCCTGCAGACGAGAGTTTGACGCCGCGGAGTCTGCTTAACCAGGGTTTCGGTGCAGTGCTGCTAGCCGTGGGCCTGCAGGAGGCGTACACTCTTGGTCTTGAGGGTGAAGACCTGGAGGGGGTCCACACCGGGATTGACGTACTCAGGGTGGCGAATGGTCTCGAGCCGGACCAAGAGGTCAAAATCGGCAAGAACGTGATCGTGATCGGTGGTGGTAGCGCATCGGTCAATGTAGCCTGCGACGCGCTGCGCTTGGGAGCCAAGACGGTGATCGTGACCGCCATTGGCACCCCGGCTGAGATGGATGCCTTCGAGGAAGACAAACAGCAGAGCCTGGAAGAGGGCGTGCAGTTCGCTTCTCGTATGCGCCCGGTGCGCATCCTGGGCGAGAATGGGCACGTGACCGGGCTTGAAGGCGTGCGGACAGAGTGGAAGGTCCCAGGCAAGTATACTCCCGACAACATGGTCGATGTTCCTGGTTCCAGGCTGGTGATGCCAGCCGATACAGTAATCATCGCTATCGGCTATCGGCCGGACACGGCTCTCTCGCGCTGCATCCCCGAACTGGAGACCATGGCCAATGGCTGTTTGCTGGTCGACCCGGAGACGGGTAGGACCTCGCAGGAGGGTGTCTTTGCAGCCGGTGACATCCTGGGTGGACGGCACACGGTGGTGCAGTCCGTCTCAGAAGGCAAGGCAACGGCCCTGGCGATCCATGAATACCTGGGCAAATAGAGTTGAAAGGAGACTAGAATGTCTATCTACAAGGCCCCGGATGTAGATCTTTCGATGGAGTATTGCGGTCTCAAGTTCGATAGCCCCTTCGTCTTGGCCTCCGCCCCCCCCACCGACACCTACGAGATGGTGCGGGACGCCTTCCGGGCAGGTTGGGCTGGGGCAATACTCAAGACCACGTCTATGGAAGATTACGTGGTTGATATCGCCTACCCTTGCATTGCAGGCTTCAGGTTTCAGGGGAAAGTGCTTGGGTTAGGCAATATTGATAATATCTCTGAGTTCCACATGGACGAGATGGAGCACGCTGTCAGATCGCTCAAGGAGGAATTTCCCACCAAGGTAGTGGCGACTAGCATCTGGGGGACCACCAAAGAGTCGTGGCAGACGCTAACCCGCAGGTCGATCGAGGCCGGCGCCGACTACCTGGAGGTCTCCATGTCCTGCCCGACTGATTCGCCCTTCGAGGGTAAGCACCTGATGGTGGGGCAGGTTCCAGAAGAGGCTTACAAAATCGTGAGTTGGATCGTGGAGGCAGCCGATGGCCTGCCGGTGGTGCCCAAGCTGACCTCTGATGTCACCGACATCGTTTCGATCGCTCGGGCAGTCAAGGAAGCCGGGGCTACGGCGCTGACTGCGTGCGACTCGGTGCACGGCCTGATCGGTATTGACCTGGACACACTTGCTCCCCTGCCCGATATCGAGGGCAAGGGAACGTTTGCTGGCATGGTCGGTGCAATCCTCAAGCCGTTCGAGTTGCGAGTTCTGGCAGAACTGGGCGCGGGCCAAGATCTCAAGGTTGCGGCGAGCGGTGGCGCGACGACGTGGCATGATGCAGCCGAGTACATGGGCGTGGGCGCGACGCTGATCCAGGTCTGCACGGCGGTCATGCTCTATGGCGTAGACATTGTAAATGACCTGAAAGAGGGCCTGGCCTACTTCCTGGAGTCCAAGGGCATGAAGTCAGCGGAGGAGTTGGTCGGCAAGGCACTGCCCAACATCGTGCCCCACCCCGCACTGAACCCGATCAAGCATGCGGTGGCTTCTGTGGACAAATCCCGCTGCACCAAGTGTGGCCGGTGCATCATCTCGTGCCAGGACGGCGGACACCAGGCCTACAAGATTGATACCGACGGCTATCCAGAGGTAGACAAGGACAAGTGCTACGGCTGTGGGCTGTGCCCCGAGGTATGCCCGGCTGATTGCATCACTATGGAACCGCGATAACAGCGAGGTAATCAGTCGTACATACGTGGCGTGAACTGCCGTGCCACCTTGGGGTGGCTGGATGGTGTGGGGCCACTACACCCTATCTTCGTCCGGATCCCTCCGGCCTGCAGGCGTCGGCGGACGGTGGACCCAGCGAGAAGGCATTGAGGAGGTGGGCGATGAAGCGCATGATCTGGCTGGCGGGGGCCTGTCTGTTGGGCGGGCTGCTGGCGGTGGGGGCGGTGGTGAGCGGGCTACGCACGCAAGCGCGGGCGGCGGAGGTGACGGCACCGCTGGCACCTGCGGGGACAGAGTTATTGCTGAACCCAGGCTTTGAGGACGCCACCGGGAACGTGCCAGACCACTGGGGCAAGTGGGGAGGCACATCGACCCAGGTCGGTTCACCAGTGCACAGCGGTTCCTACGCGGCCCGCTTTGAAAGCAGCACCAGCACCACTAAATGGGTTTACCAGATTGTAGACGCCACTGAAAGGGTCGCCTATGTTTTCTCCGCCTGGGCGGTGAAAGACGAGCCCGACGTTGAAGAGGTCTACCTGCGCGTTTCCTGGTATGCGTCCGACGACAGTTCTGGCACCGAGCTAAGCCACGACGACTCGACGACTCGCCTGACGGTGGACGACCCCGCCTATCGCTTCCTCGCCACGGGACCAATCACCGCCCCTGCCAGTGCTCACTCGTGCCGAGTGCGGCTGATGCTGAATCCGGTGGGCGCTACGCCCTGCGCCGCAACCTACGACGACGTCAGTTTCCAGCAGGTTGGTACGCCGGACCTCGTAGCCGACCTGGTCGTCGCCAAGACCGGCCCGGACACCGCCACCCCCGGCAACCTCATCACCTACTACATCGCCCTCAGCAACACCGGCTCCATCACCGCCACCACTGTGCGCGTGACCGACACTCTCCCCGTCGCTGTGGGCTTCGTCACCCAGGGCAGTCCGTTTACCTTCGTCCCCTTCGGACGCCACCTGGTCTGGCAACTCAGCGCTGTGCCCGCCGGCACCCGGCACCTCATCACCGTCACCGGCCGGGTGACCGACACCGCCTCCAGCACCTTCACCAACCTGGTCACCGCCACAACCACCGCCAGCGAGATGCTCACAATGAATAATGCCTACGAGTGGACGACGACCGTTATCCCTCACATCCGCCTCTACGCCCTGGAGCCGGTCAACTATGATGGGAAAGGCAAAGAGGCTGCCGCGCTCATCAACCTGAGTCCTCATACTGTCTCCCTGGACGGATGGCGGCTGAACGATGGCCTCGGCACCGGCGGCGTCTCCTTCCCGGCCACCGCAACCATCGGACCAGGGCAGACCCTCTGGCTGGCCCAGGACGCAGACGGCTTCTACCCCGTCTGGGGATTTGACGCCGACTGGGCTGCCCAGGCCATCACACGCCCTGTCCCCACGCTCAACGGGAGTTGGCCGATTGGCTTCCTGGCTGACGCTGGCGACAGGGCCTACCTGCTGGACGCCGATGGGAACGCGGCGGACGGTTTGGCCTACGGCACAGGGTCGGCCTCCGAGGGCTGGGTTGGCCCCGCCGTTCCCTACCCCTACGCGGGTTACGGCGCCGGGCAGGTACTCTACCGCAAATTGGACCAGGCCACAGGCCGCCCCGTTCCGGACACAGACACCGCCGCCGACTGGGCCCAGTACCCGGATGACCTCATTGACGGGCGCAAACTGCGCTACCCCGGCTGGGACCTGGAGGATCTGTTCTCCCCGGCGGAGATCACCACCACGGCCAACTTCACCCTGGCCGTGGCTCCGGAGGGTACACTGAACGTGGTCTCGCAGACGATCGGTTCGGCCCAACACAGCCTGCGCATCGAGGCCTACACACTGGAAAGCGGGGCCCTCTATCAAGTCATCAGCGACCGTATACAGGCCGGGGTGGTGGTGACCATCCTGCTGGAGAGCGGTCCTTGCGGAGGCATAGACGACGTGGAAAAGTGGATTGTCCAACGTCTGCACAACCCGCCCACCAGCGCCGTCTACTTCATCGGCGAGACCGCCCCCCGCTACCGCTTCCAGCACGCCAAGTTCATCCTGGTGGATGACCGATTGGCGCTGGTGAGCAGCGACAACTTCGGCGAGAACTCAATGCCCTCCGATCCCAAGGAGAATGGCACCATGGGACACCGCGGCTTCGTAGCGGTGACCGACAGCCCCGGCGTCGTCGCCCGCCTGGCGGAGATATTCCGTCGTGACTGCGACCCCATGCACCACCTGGACGTCGCCCCTTACGATGGCACTGATGGACCGCCCGAAGGTTTCACCCCGCTGCCTCCGCCGGACTGGACGACTTACACCGCCCCCTTCATCGCCCCGCTGGCGACAAGCGCTATCCACGTCACCGTGCTCCACGCACCCGAGAACGCACTGCGCGACCGGGATGGCCTCCTGGGCCTCTTGGGCCACGCTGGGATCGGCGACCAAATCGGTGTGATGCAACTGAACGAGCCACTCACCTGGACCACCGGCGCCGGCCCAGCCGGACTCAATCCCCGCCTCCAGGCCATCATCGCAGCGGCCCGACGGGAGGCCGAGGTCCGCGTCCTCCTGGACGATTACTACGATTCCAAGAACACCGAGACCTGCCTGGCCCTCAACGGAATCGCCGCGCAGGAGGGGCTGAACCTCACCTGTTGCCTGGCGAACGTCACCGGCCTGGGAATCCACGCCAAGGCCTTCCTGGTGAGCGTGGGCGACGAGCGCTGGGTACACCTGGGGAGCATCAATGGCACCGAGACCTCCAACAAGAACAACCGCGAAGTGGCGCTCCAATTCCGCTCGGCGGAGGCCTACGATTGGATGCTGGACGTCTTCGACCACGACTGGAACATGGGCCACGCCCCGATGATCCACCGCCTCTACCTGCCCCTGGTGATGCGTGACTACATTCCTCCAGCCGACTATCCCCTGGTCACCGAAGTCTTCGCTAACCCCGACGGTGACGACGCCGGTAAGGAATGGATTGAACTCTACAACCCTGGCCTCGAGGGCGACATCTCCGGCTGGACGGTGGGGGACGCCATTAACGTAGGGGACTTTGGCGATGGCCGCTATGCCTTTCCCGCCGGGACGCAACTCCTCCACGGTCAGGCGGTCGTGGTGGCGGCCTGCGCGACGAACTTCTCCGCCGCCTACGGCTTCAACCCCGCCTACGAGTGGACAGATTGTGACGCCGCCGTGCCCGACCTGGTGCCCGTGGGCTCCTGGGATGGCTCTGGCCTGGCGTTGGGGAACAAGAGCGACGAGGTGGTTCTGCTAGATGCGGGTGGCACGCTGGTGGACAGCGCTGCCTGGAGCGGCGAGCCCCGCGCTGGCACAGTACCTTACCCCCTGGACCCCGGCGAGGACTTCCCCCGGGGGGCTTCCCTCAAGCGCTACCCGCCGGGCACCGACCGCGACGACTGCTCCCGCGATTTCTACGCCAGTTACAACCCCTCGCCAGGGATGGTGGCGGGAGTGGGAGAGGGCATCTGGAAAGAGTAAAACGTGATGCGTGGGTTTAGAAAGGGCACTTCTATGCATGGTGATCACATACGTAGGCTGGGGCTGGGCGACTACGACGCATTGCTGGCGCTGTGGCAGCGGGCGGGGCTGCACTCGCTCAGCCCCCAGGGGCGCGACAGTCGCGCCAGCCTGGCCCGACAACTCGCCAGCACCGTCCAGACGATCCTGGGGTTGGAAGTGGATGGCCAACTGGTGGGTGCGGTCGTCGCTACCCACGACAGTCGCAAGGGGTGGATCAACCGGCTGGCAGTAGACCCCGACCACCGCAGGCAAGGCCATGGGGTCCGACTGATTGCGGCGGCCGAAGAGGTGCTGCGCGAGCAGGGCATGCACGTCATCGCAGCCCTCGTCGAAAGTGATAATCCCGCATCACTGGCACTGTTTCAAAAAGCAGGCTACGCCGAGATTGACACAGGTATCCACTACCTGACGAAACGCGACAGCGACGATACCTGATACCTTCCCGCAAGAGTGCCTCTACGCCAGCACTCGTTCGTAGACAGCCTCATACTGTGGGACGATGTCGTGGTAGTCGAAGCGCTCGACCGCGCGTTTGCGAGCGGCCTGAGAAAATGCCTGGCACAGTGCACGGTCAGACAGGAGACGAACGGCGTAGCCGGCCATCTTTTCCACGTCGCCGACCGGGGCCAGAAAGCCCGTAACGCCGTGCTCGACGACCTCTGGCAGCCCACCGGCGTCGCTGGCGATGACCGGCACGCCGCTGGCCATCGCTTCGAGGGCCACCAGTCCGAAACTCTCCGCCTGACTGGGGAGCAGCAGCAGGTTGGCGGCCCGCAATAGCGGGGCCACCCGGTCCACGACGCCAATAAACCTCACTCTATCTGCGACACCCAACTCCTGCGCCTTATGCGCCGCCAGCCCCGCGTCGGGCCCATCTCCGACCATAATCAAGCGTGCATTGATCTTTTTTGTGACGTGGGCGAATATCTCAATCACGTCTCTGACGCGCTTGACCGGTCGAAAGTTGGAGATGTGCATCAGCGTGTATTGCTCTGGGCCGCCGCACGGGGGGATGCACGGTGGAATTGGATGATCGTGCCGCACCGGATCAATAAAGTTGTAGATGACACTGATCTCTTTACTCACCTGAAACTGACGATAAACCTCGTCTTTCAAAAAATTAGACACCGCTGTCACAGCATTGGATTGTTCGATCACCATCGCTGTCACCGGTTTGAAGGAGGGATTGTTGCCGACCAACATCACGTCCGTGCCGTGCAAGGTGGTCACGATTTTGAGGTCTAGTTCTGGCACGGTCTGTCTGGCCAGCAGCGCGGCGGCGGCGAATGGGATCGCGTAATGCACGTGCAAGATCTGAAGCCGCTTCATCCGCGCTACATTGGCCATCTTGGAGGCGAGCGCCAGAGTGTAGGGAAAGTTCTTGAGCAAGGGGTACTCGACGATGTCTACGTCGTGAAAAGAGACGCGAGGTGGCAGTTCGGCCAACCGCAACGGCGCGGAATAGCAAGTGAACGCCACCTCGTGGCCACGCTCGGCCAGGTGTTTACCCAACTCGGTGGCTACGACGCCGCTGCCGCCGTGGGTCGGATAGCAGGTAATTCCGATGCGCATTGCGCTCCTTTCAAAAAGATGAGAATTTGACTTCCAAAGGATTCTCGACCTCCATCTTACCACGAATCAAAAAGCCCTCTCCATACTGCTTGCCGATCAGCGAGCCGTAATAGGCCATCCTGTGGACGAGCGCCCAGTTGTACTGGCGCGACGTGAGGCGAGTCTGCTCGTAGAACGAGTCGTCCGGCTTGAACTGTGTGGAAAAAGCATAGATCGCCTTCATCTTTCGGTCAAACTGCGCGCTGATGTCCACGATGAACGTCGGCTCGAACTCGTACCAGCCCATATAGTAGAGCACCCTGGAGGGGCGATAACTCTCCTGCCCCGTTTCGTACTGTCTCAAGCCGGCCAGGAAGATGCCCTCGTAGGCCACTTGACTGGCGTGATAGTGGTCGGGGTGCCGGTCCTCGTAGTAGGGGATGAACACCAGGCGCGGGCGGTGTTTGCGGACGGCCTCGACTACCCGGCGTTTGGCTTCCTCGTCGGCGCGGACGTTGCCATCTTGCAGTTTCAGATTCTCGCGCGCGACCGCGCCGATGATTTTGGCAGCGGCGGCAGCCTCGGCCCTGCGGGTCTCGACTGTGCCCCTGGTCCCCATCTCGCCCTGTACCATGTCCACCAGGACGACGGAATGATCCATCTCCGTGAGTTTGATGAGCGTGCCTCCACAGCCAAGTTCGATGTCGTCGGGATGGGCGCCAAAGGCCATCACGTCAACTTTCGGCATGCCCTTCCTCCAGAGTGAGTACGTGGTGCGAGAAATCGGCCAACTCGCCGGCGGAGAGTATCTCGTCTACGAACCTCCTGCCGTAGTCGTTGACAAAGTAGGACAGAGGGAAGACGCGCTCCTGCAGCCGTCCCCTGGGTAACAAGGTGTTTCGTAGGGCCTGCAACTCTCTTTTGGATAACCCCGACCGGCTCATCCGCGCCCTCACAGCCCGGTCTTCGAGTTTGTCCAGGTTGCGCGTCGAGTTAGCCAGCGTCTGTTTCCAGGTTTTCCCCAGGCCGGGATCAATGTCCTTCAAATAGGGCCGCAGCGGCGCGAGCGCTTCTGCCAGTTCGCGCCGTGCCTGGTCGAAGAGTGCCCGTTCGGACGCCGGCACGAGACTGCGGAACGTACCGTCCACGTCCAGTTGCCCGGTCAAAATGGCGCGCACGTTTGTCTCGTAACGGGCGATTTGCCTGGCCTGGCCGGCGGAGATGACGGTGTAACTCTTGCGCGGGAACAGAAGCGGCTGAGGCAGGTCAAACAGGTCGTAGAGCGGGCGCAACATGGCCTGGTAGGCAATCTCGCCGGGGCCGAGCACGCTGGCCACGACTGGGAGTATCGCATCGGCGAACAGGGGACGCAGGGCAGCGCCGGTGGAGTAGCGCTCCGGGTGCACTGTCGCTGCGGCGAGATGGGCACCTGGCTCTTGCACCCGCACCCGGCGCCCCGTCGCGTCGAACGTATACAACTGCCCCGCCTGTAGCGAGGTCAGCGCGGGCCGGTATCCGTCGGTGCGCAGACGGCGTGCGACGTCATCCAGACGATTGCGAATCTCGTCGCTCTGCTCCAGTGCGCGTTGGAAAAAGCCGCTTGCCAGTGGATGCAGAGTCCTCGGTTCGACGATCACCAGGCCGTGCTCGGTGAAAAGGTTCGCCCAGATTCGAGCGTGCCAGGCGCAAAAATCCTCTCCAGGTCGGGGTGCAAACAGCGCTTGGGATCGTGAGTGGAATGGCCCTGGCAAGAGTTTCTCGAAATAGTCACTGTAGGCGCGGGTCACGCTTGCGGTGATGGGCAGATCGGCGATGGGATGGGCCGCTTGTCTCCAATCAAACTTCACCCGTCCTACTTCACCGTCGCGCTGAGTAAAGTAGGCGTGGTTGATCTCGTGAAAGTCGTGGTCCTCCGTAGCCAGCCAAAACACCGGGACGAACCGGGTTCCCAGTGTCTCTTGCAAGTGCGCAGCCAACCGAATCGTGGTGATGATCTTGTAGGCCGTGTAAACCGGGCCGCCCAGGAAACCGGCCTGCTGCCCGGCGATCACGCAAAAGGTGGCGGGATCGCCCAAAGCGGCGACGTTGGCCAACGTGCGAGCCCCTGCGCCCAACCCACTGTTGTATTCGGCCAGGAGACGCGCAATCTCCTGGCGCGGGTAGGAGTAGCCCCGGCGTGTCTCAAACGCAGCGCCAAAATCCAGCGGCGCGTGTGAAAAAAAATCGGCGGCTGGGCCTGTACCTGCGATGTAATCCAGATACAGCCTGTTTTCAGCCTGGGCGGGCAACGTCCGTGGCTCAATCTTGGTGATCAATGGTCTTTCTTTCGGGCGATCAGGATCAGGCGCCTGCTCTCAGGATTGTATGCCTGACCGTCGAGCGAGCCATAACAATGAATATCTATGAACCCGGAGACTTGCAGCATAACAACCATCTCGGCTTTAGAATAGAGCCGTACCGACTCGTGGAACTCGCGCTTCCCGCCGGTTCTGGTGGTGACGGTGATGGTCTTTGCGACTCGCCGGCCGCCATCGGTCAGGCAGCGCGTATTCTGAACGTGCCGGCCGGGAAGTGCCTTCTCGTCGCGTTCGACCAGGTTGGCGATCACATAGTCCCGGTTGAGGTAATCAACCAGAACCCTTCCCCCCGTCCTCAAAGCGCGATGAATGGCCAGGAACACGGCATGATTGTTTTCGTCGGTCTCGAAATATCCAAACGAGGTAAAGAGCGATAGAACGGTGGCAAAATAGTTCGTGTACGGGATCGTGCGCATGTCCGATCGCACTAACTGAACGTGATGGGGGGCTCGTTCTAGGCAGCTATCTGCATTGGCCAAATTGACAGCGGCGACTTGCAGCAGTTCCTCGGAAAGGTCCAACCCAACCAGTTGACCAAAGCCCAGATCGCGCAAGACACGCAGATGCCGACCTGGGCCACAGCATAGATCGAGCAGCGGTTCGTCCTTTGGCGGAGAGAGCAGGCAGAGAACGGCTTTTATGTCTGCCCGCGCTTCGGCAGCGTCGCGGTGGGCGTACAACTCGAGGTATTCCCGCCCGAAACTTTTCTCGTACCACGGGGTCACGAGATTCCGTGTGCTTTCTTGTAGGCTGCCCAATTGCGTTTCAGGTGCACAAAGGTTGCAAAATCTGGTTGCAAAAGAAAGGGATTCGTCTCTCGCTCGTGGGCGATGGTGGATTCAGGAGCAACGCCGTAATCGTGCCCCGGAAAAACGCGGGTGTTATCGGGTAACGCAAAAAGTTTCTGGTGTAAGGAATCATATTCAGCCTTGGCTCCCGGCCCGAAATCCGTGCCACCGACTTTGCCCACGAACAACGTGTCGCCCGTGAAAACAGTGGCTCCGACGTAGATGCAGATTCCGTCACTGGTATGCCCAGGCGTGTGGAGAATCTGGATCTCTAGATTTCCTAACGGGAAACGCGCGCCGTCCGCTACGGTGACGCCGGTTTCTGGGTCGGTCATCCCGAACAAGAGTGCACGTTTCCCAGTCAGCCTTGCGACCACACGGTTGCCGTTGGTGTGATCAAAGTGATCGTGGGTGCTGAACACATATTCGATCTCATAGTCACGATTGCGAGCAAATTCGACTATCATTTCTGGCGAGTAGGATGGATCAATGACGGCTGCTTTTCTCGTCGTTTCGTCGGCGACCAGGTAGCCAAAGTTGCGGTCGCCGCCGGTGCGGAATTGTTTGACGAACATGGCCCCTCCAAGAGTTTTCGATTGGTTTGTAGTAACGACTAAAGTCGTTGTTGAAGCGAGAGAAGCGACTAAAGTCGCCACTACGAACTAGCGTGCTACTCGTAACGCTTGTAACTCCGGAACACTTCGCCGACACTGCGACCCTCGTGGACACGCAGAATCACCTCGCCCAGCAGATCAGCAACGGAGAGGATAGTAAGATTGGGCAGTTGCTTCTCCAGCGGGATAGGGATGGAGTTCGTGGTCACAATTTCCTTGACGGAGAGGCCCCGCAGCCGCTCGACCGCTGGCCGTGAGAAGACGGCGTGAGCAAAACACAGGTAAACTTCACGCGCGCCGTGCTCCCGGGCGATGTTGACCGCGTTGGCTATCGTGCCACCGGTGTCCACCTCCTCGTCCGCGATAATGACATTGTGGCCCTCCACGTCACCCACCAGCGTGAGCGCCTCCGTATCCATCGTCACCCGTCGTTTCTCGACCAGTGCCAGAGGCAGGCCCAATTCAGCCGCCAGGTTGCGTGCCTTCTTGGCGAAACCCAGGTCCGCGGAGACGACGACCGTTTCTCCGAGCCCTTTGTCGCGAAAGTAGTCGGAGAGGATGGGAAAGACGGTCAGGACGTCGCCCGGGATGCTGAAGAACCCCTGAATCTGGTCGGCGTGCAGGTCAAGCATGATGTAACGGTCGGCACCGGCGACGCTGATCAGGTCAGCCACCAGGCGGGCGGTGATCGGCACGCGGGGCTGATCCTTCCTGTCGGAGCGGCCGTAGGCCAGGTAGGGAACAACCACCGTGATGCGGTCCGGCGAGGCCCGCCTCAACGCGTCCAGGAAAATCAACAACTCCATGATGTTGCGGTTGACCGGTGACGAGGTGGTCTGGACCAGAAAGACGTCCTGACCGCGTATGCTCTCGTGTAGCCGCACGAAGATATTCTCGTTGGGAAACTGGACGATGTCGCGCCCCGACGGAGGTACACCGAGGTACCGGCTGACCTCTTCAGCAAGGGCGGGACAACCGGTACCGCTGAACAGTTTGATGATACCGTGCATGCTGCCTCCTCTCTCATTCATCGGCCTCAAACTCCGACCTCAGGATGCTCATCACGTACTGATCGTGGTAGGTTCCATCCTTGAACACCACCTCGCGAAAGGTACCCTCCCGCTGGAAGCCCGCTTTCTCGTAGCAGCGGATGCCCCGGGCGTTGTCCGCGTCCACCCGCAGGAAGACGCGGTGCAGGTTCATCTCGCGGAAAGCCAGGCCCAGCAGCGTGCGGATGGCATCGCTGCCGTATCCCTGGTTCCAATACGGTTTCTCGCCGATAGCGATCCCCAGTTCGGCGTTGCGGTTCTTCCAGTCAATGTTATTCAGGCCCACGTTGCCGATGTGTACCCCATCGGCCGTCTCAATGGCCAGCACCACGCTCTCCCGCCGCTCCAGCCGCTCCAGCAGGTTCTCAAACCAGCGCTCCTCCTGCGCCAGAGAGAACGGCAGGTAGATCAACAGATGGCGGCGCACTTCGGGATCACCGAACCACTCGACGAAGCGTGGCAGGTCATCTCGTTCGATGGGCCGCAGCCGGACCTTTTTTCCTACAATCATATTTCTCTTCCCAGGTGACAAGTGTCGTTCAGCAGCACGATGCGCGGTCGCACCGGGTTAACCTCGACGATGCTCAGCGAACCGTTGGCGAAGTGGAAGGGCGAAAACCGGGTCGGTAGCCCGATCAGGTGGTTGAGGTAAGTGCCCAGGGTGCCACCGTGGGCCACCACGCCGACCGATCCCTCCGGGTGCCGCCCAATGATCTCGCCAAATGCAGCCGCCACCCGCGCCCGAAACGGCGCGTTCCCCTCCTCGCCGGGGAACTTGACAGTCTGCGGATCCTTCTTCCATCGCCGCGCCACGTCCGGGTACTGCTCCACCACCTGCTCCCACGTCAGCCCTGTGACGGCGCCAACGTCGTACTCTTTGAGTCGCTCGTCGGGCACCACCGGCACGCCCAGCGCCTGCCCGACGATCTCTGCCGTCTCCCGCGCCCGCTGCAAGGGACTGGTGTACAAGACAACAGGCAGGGCCTCACGTAGCCGTTCCGCCAGCCGGCGAGCTTGCTCTCGCCCCACCCCATCCAGCGGTGGATCGGCGTGGCCCTGGATACGGTGTTCGGCGTTCCACACTGAACGCCCGTGGCGGATGAGGATGAGACGAGTCACTGTGCTACTCCCCAATGATCAGCACTTCTGCCGTCTGGCGTGTGCTCAACACGTACTGATAGCCATCCAGCCTATGCACCCGGACGTGCCGCTTCACCTGCCGCGCCATACCTTCCAGATCGGCGACAGAGGGAATACCGTCGGCGCGATACGAGATGACGAGTATGGCATCACGGAACCGATCCAACAAGCGGGCAAATGCACCGTGAATCGCCGCCGGGTCCACCCAGGGGTTGTACACCGGCTTCAATCGCCGATGCTTGCTGTGGTAATCCACCAGCGCGGGCCACTCCTCGTACCGTGCCAGCCCTTCCAGGAAGTGGTAGAAATGATGGTAATCCACCCCAACGCCCCGCCGGGAGATGTATGGAGGATCAATGTAGACCAGGTCGTAATCACCTTCGACGTCCCAGGCGTCCTCATTGAGCGCCTGGTTGGCCCGGCCATTGTCAACTACCAGCGCGTTGGCTTCGTCCACAAAAGCCCGAAAATGCACCTCGAACGGTGTGTCCCAGGTCGTCTTGTTGCCAAACGAGCGTTCGACGTCAGCGAAACGAAGATACAGGTTTTTGCGGTGGAACAAATTGAACGGGCGCTTGACCAGGCAGGCCTGGAACAACGCGTAGTAAGCCAATGCCCGCTTGTACGGATCGGGCAACGCAGCAATATTTTGCGCGACGAGATCCAGCCACTGGTTCTCCTCATCGGTATAGTAGATATCCTTGAAGGTATCCGCGATAAAGGTGCGATACTCTCGCCCAGGATAACGGGACAGCAGGCCCTCCACGTCCTCGTCAGTCAGATGGGTAGTGTTGTTCTTGATCAGCGCCAGGCCCACAAGGTAGTTAAACTGTAGGAGATCATTGTAGGTGACCTGCTTGCCCTTTTGCTTGAGCCAGTAGCCGACGACCCCCGTGCCTCCGAAGGCGTCCAACACCGTATCGAACGAAAGGTCCTGGATGTGCTCCCACATCCACCGCACCAGCCGGGCCTTGCTGCCCTGGTAACGGGTGCTGGGGACAAACTCTGTCTCGACCTTCGGCAAATCAAGCGTCAACTGTCCCATAGAGTCTATGTAGCGATTAGAAGCCAAACGCCAGGGCGTCAATCATCGCCTTGCCCTTCTCTCTTCCCACCTCGCGGTAGATTTCCAGCAGTTCTTCAGTTTGCAGGGCAATGAGGCGGGCACATTCTTCGAACGTGGTATAAACCGCATGCGCCTCTCCCATCACTGTATGCCTGGACTCAGGACAGCGTTGTTGTTCTACCCAGCCCTGAATGAACCCTCCAAGAAATGCTTTGATGGCACTCCTGGTTTCTTTGTCAATCATCTTACAGGCCTTGAGACAGAAATCTGTCCAGGTCGTAGTTGCCGCTGTTAAACTCAACCAGCCTTACCCAATCTAAGGTACCTCTACTGTTGCAAAATTCTGGCTCTCTGGGAACTGCCGTGGCGGGCGCACTGGAGGCCCGAACTTGTTCGGGTTCCTCGCACCGCATCCCCAACGAGTTGGGGAGTCCGGAACTCAAACCACGGGAATTCCCAAAGACCCAAAAATCTTCAAGAAACTGTCTGGTGAATCTATTTACGATCTCATCCTTTTGCTTATAGAACGCATCATTGTGCTCCTTCGCTCTATAACCAATCGGCTCAATGATGTCGGTGTACAAATCTTGACTCTCGCTAATCAGGTACCAGAAGTTCTGCCCCACAACTTTTAAATAGCCGGCTTTCGTATAAACTGTTCGAGTCTTACCGTAACAAATCCCCAGCACAGGCTCAATCCTGGCTGCGACTCTCGACTGTTTAACTCTGATAACCGCATCTCTCAAATCCTGTGCAAGTTTTTTGTGCTGAGAACTGTTGCCCCAGTTTGGCCCTGATTTCACAGAGACCACATAGTGGACACCTGCATTCATAAACTCCAGATCAACCCCTTGCGCCGTGGATTTATGCCCCCCACACGTCTTGCCCACAATGAAGATGGCTAAATCTTCAAGAAAACCTCCGAAAAGCCTTTCCTCAGACGAAGAAAGACGGGCGTCTAACAAACCCTCTACCAAATCCTGCGCTTTTGTTATGTTTTTCGCCCTGAATAAGTATGGGTTCTTCTTCAAAAGATCTCTGAGCTTCAGGTTCTCTAACAACCTGATTCTCCACTGATGAAAATCAACAACGTGCTCGTTTACGTACTCGCGGATCTCACCAAAATCTAGCGAATTCATTGTACGCTCCTCATTGTGTAGGTTGCAGCCGGCTCCAACAATCGCGGTTGTATCCGCATGAGCCTTTCTCTTGCTATTTGACAGTATTCCTCGTTGACATCAATCCCCACATATCTGCGCCCCATCTGCTTTGCTGCCACTGCTGTCGTCCCTGAACCGATGAACGGATCTAGGACAATATCGCCGCTATCCGTGAACAACTTAATAAACCAGGTTGGCAAATCTACAGGGAAAACCGCACTATGCCTCCTGTTTGAACACTCTGTAGCCATGTGAATCACGTTGGTTGGGTATACTTTGTCACGGCCAACCCACTTCGAGACGTTCTTACCAAACCCACTGCCGACTTTTGATTCATCCCTAACTCTATCCGTCTCGCTGAGATTGCTTAACCGGTCTTTGGCCCAATCGCCGACTGGAACCATGACTGCCTCCTGGTACATATTAAATTTTCGCCGCTTGTTAAATTGAAGCAATCTCTCCCAGGAATCCCTAAACCTGTTAGGCCACCTGCCAGGATACGAGTTCTTCTTGTGCCATATAAATTCTTCAGTCCACAACCACCCCTCCTCTCTCATTTTCAATATCAGTTGAATGACGTAGGTGTGTCTCTCCCCGTTTACGACTCTCTCCTTGATATTCAAAATGAAAGTTCCCGTAGGCTTCAGTACTCGCAAGAACTGCTCCGATTTCGGCAAAAACCAATCCACGTATTCGCCAGGCCTCACGCCACCGTAGGTTCTTTTCCTTCGATCTGCATAGGGTGGTGAAGTAAAAATCAGGTCAATGGAATCGTCTGGAAACCCTTTCAGGACTTGCTCACAATCACCGTGGATAATCTTGTTGACAAAATCCATTTCCCCCCTCCACATCGCTCATCTTCCCCATCACATCCCCAAAATCGCCTGCACTGCCGTATACACGTCCACCTCTCGCGCTGCGATGCGCTCCACCCACGCCCGCACCTGCTCCTCCCCCACTCGCGCCATCAGCCGGTCGAGTAACTCCTGCTGGAGCACGTTGCGCAACTCCGTCTCGACGCGGGCGCGCTCCCGCTCGGCCCAGGTGCCGCTGGCCTGCAAGTACTCGCGGTGTGCAGCGACCGCCTCCAGCACCTCCGGCACGCCGCTGCCGTCCAGCGCGATGGTCTTCAGGATGGGCGGCCGCCAGACGTTGTCGTCTGTCCCTCCACGAAAGGCGTTGCGGTGGATCACCATCTCCAGCACCCGCGCCGCCTGCGCCGCCCCCGGCCGGTCCGCCTTGTTGACCACCAACACGTCGGCGATCTCCAGCAGGCCGGCCTTCAGCGCCTGCACCTCGTCTCCCATCCCCGGCGCTTCGACGACGACGGTCGTGTGGGCCGTGCGGGCGATGTCCACCTCCGCCTGTCCCGCCCCAACCGTCTCCACCAGCACGACGGCGAAACCGGCCGCATCAAGCACCTTGACCACGTCGCTCGTGGCCCGCGCCAGCCCGCCCAGGCTGCCTCGCGTGGCCATACTACGGATGAAAACGCCGGGGTCGCCCGCCAGGTCACGCATGCGCACCCTGTCGCCCAGCAGCGCACCGCCGGTGAACGGGCTGCTGGGATCCACCGCCACGACGCCCACCGTCGTGCCCTGGGCACGCAGCACCTTGGTCAGTTCGTTGACCAGCGTGGACTTGCCCGTGCCCGGCGCGCCAGTCACGCCGACGACGTGGGCCTGTCCGGTGTGGGGATAGAGCGCAGCGAGAGAGGCACGAGCATCCGTGCCGTCATCCTCAATGCAGGAGATGAGCCGCGCCAGCGCGTACCGGTGGCCGGCCAGGGCCTTCGTCACCAGTTCCACGTCAGCCCTCGGTCAATTGCTGGCGGATGAAACCGGCTATCTCCTGGGTATTGGCGCCCGGCCCGAAGATGCCCGCCACGCCCAGTCCCTTCAGCGCCGGAACGTCCTCGTCGGGGATGATGCCGCCGATGAAGACCTTGACGTGATCCAGCCCGGCCTCGCGCAGCCCCTCGATCACCCGGGGCACCAGCGTCATGTGCGCGCCCGAAAGGATGCTCAGGCCCACCCCGTCCACGTCCTCCTGCAGCGCCGATTCGACGATCATCTCCGGGGTCTGGCGCAGGCCCGTGTAGATGACCTCCATCCCAGCATCCCGCAGCGCGCGGGCGATGACCTTGGCCCCCCGGTCGTGGCCGTCGAGACCAGGCTTGGCGATCAGAATGCGTAGTCGCTCGCTCATCAGGCTTCACCGCTCCTTGTCGTAGTCGGTCGTAGCCGTCGCAGATCAGGATAGATTATACAACAGTTCGCATGAGTTGCCAATGACCAACGAGCAATAAACAATGAACAATGAACAATGATCAATGATCAATAACTAATTGGCCCGGAGGTTCCACGTAGGTCGTAATCACAGGGATCGCCTGAAGGGTTTCATCAAGAGCAGTGGTGAGGGGGTCGTGTCCCTGGAATTGGAGAATCTGCTCAGCCTGCAAGCAGAGGTGTTAGAAGCAGCGGTGGCCGGCGTGCCCGACGAGAGATGGGGCGAGCGGCCACTGGCCATCGTCGTCCCCGTGGAGGGAGCCGAGGAGCGGATCACGGCTGAGGCGATGCAAGAACACCTGCAGAAATTCGTGGCCGATGGGGTGATCGCGAAGTGGTCGGTGCCTGAGCACTACGCTTTCGTGGAGGAATTGCCGAAGACGAGCGTGGGCAAGATTGACAAGAAAGTGCTGCGCAGCCGGCACCCAGCCCCTCCGGCCGGCTGACTTCGAGCCAGCCCGGTAGTGGCCCACCATCAAAGCAGGTGCCGGGTCCGCTGATCAACGATCGGCGGTGTCCGGCACCTGCGGGTGTTATGGCGGCGGCTGGTAGATTGGTAGATCGGTCCCGCCTGGACGTCCCCTTCGTAAATCGCCATCCAGCCCTTGCAATTGTCGGCGAAGCGATCAATGGATGCGGGCTCAGTCAGCGAAGGGTGGCTGACGCCGTCGGAAGGGAAGGTGACGGCAGTCGAGCATTTGAACTACTCCTTTCAAAAAAGCAGAAGCTATGGCACCGTAATCGTGGTATCATCCAGTGCCTGGTGCCCCAGGCCATCGGTCGCTTCCACGCGGATAGTGAACGTGCCAGGTGAGCCATAAACGTGAACCACCGAAGCAAAGGAGCCTGTGGAAAACATCGTTCCGTCGCCAAGGTCCCAACGAAATTCGGCTGGAACGGTCCCGACGCTGGAGGTGAGGTTAGCGTCGCAGTCTACAGTGCGCCCATCAACAGCGCACCGAACGACAACAGAAACATCGTCCTGCAGCCAATCCAGGATGTTTCCCATCAGTTCCTTTCGCGTGTTGAAGCCGGTGTTGTTATTGATGTCATCGAAGTCAAAGGAGAGATAGACGCTGCGACCGAGGTACTCCTGGGGCACCTCCAGGGTAGGTTCGGAAGCGTTCTTCACGCCAACGATGCCCTGGCAAAGAGCGTTGTTCGGCGGGAGGGCGAACAGGATCGGCATGGCATTGTCACCCGACAACTCGAGCTCATCAACGAGGAATGGGAACCCGGTTCCATCCCCACCCGCGGCGATGTCAAATTCCATCCCACCAGCAATCGGCTCGGCGGAAGCGTTGTGCGCCCCCCCCACGCTAGGCGTCGGCATCGTGTCTACCTCAAAGACGGAATCGTGGCACAACCTAGCCCCCAGGCCGGCCACGACGGAAGGCGCCGAGCCATGGGCGATTTCCTGCCCCGTGATGAACAGCCGCCCACCATCTTCCAGATAGTTCTGCAACTCCGTGGCCTCGGTGCCCTCAATTGGGGTGAGGAAATTCAGGTTGCTGCGAAAGTCCCGGCAGGTAAGCCAGATCACTGCCGAGGCGCGCTCCATATCGGCCTGGGTAGGAGTGCCATTCACCAGGGTATCCCAGTGAGTGAAGCTGTGTCCCAGATTACTGAGGGTGCTGACGTAGTTGGCAGAGCAATCGAACGGTGGCGGCGCCGACCACTCTTCGCTGTTTCGATCGTCGTCCACGAGGAGAATGTCGCCCAGTGGAATTGGAACGTTAACGATTCTGATCCAGTAAGGGACGTGGAGCATCTCAGTGCCACTGGTCAACCTGACAAAGCCCTCGTATTCCCCAGGGGGGACGCTCGCGTTGGCCTGCACCTGGAGCACAAAGTTCTCCGGCGAACCGACGTACAGCGTAGATGGACTAACCGTCACCTCCAGATCGGGATGACCAACAGTCTCAAAGACGGCCAGGCTCCAGGCCCGAGAGGACGACCCCTTTCTGATGGTAAACACCTGCTGGACTGCGATGGGGCTATTACCAACGTTGCGAGAGCCGAAGCTGTGACTGGGTGGATAGATGCGAGCTGGTCTGCTCATCAAACCCGAACCCAGGTCGATCCGCCCAGACCCGCGCTCCATCACTTGAGCCGGAGGAGGGGCGAAGCGATCGGCCCGCCAGACCGGGGTCTTGGCCGTGATCATCAGAGCCGACCTTACCGATTGTACCGACAAACAGGGCCAGAGTTGTCTTATAAGCGCTGCTGCCCCGGCAACGTGCGCCGCGGAAACGCTGGTGCCGCTGAGCCGGGCGTAGCCGGAGGGATCGGTGCAGCAACCTTCGAGAAGGTCATCCTGCGTGGAAGAAAGGATATCCACCCCAGGCGCTACCACGTCAGGCTTGATCGCCCAGTCGGGGTTTGGCCCCCGGGCACTGAAGTTGGCCACGGCATCAGGCAGCCTGCCGAACCAAGAAAGTGACGCTTCAATTTCTATCTCTGCTGTGTCCGAATAGAGCCTGTACCAGTCCTCCAAAGCAAGGCCAGCACAGTTATCAACCATGAACGAGGGAATGAGCATACCCTCCAGCTCGGGCATGACCAGGGACCCTTCGCCTGGAGGGTGATTGTAGATCACTGCCGCGATGGCACCTGCGTTGGCGACGTTAGTGACCTTATCGTCGAAGAGGCAACCACCCCGCCTGATCAAGGCGATCTGGCCGGCGAGGCTCTCGTTGATAGGGTTGCAGGCAGTGGGATCACCGACGTACTGGCCCACGCTGGTGTAGCGTGCGGTGAGGTCACTCATCAAAGATGGGCCTGTGCCCTCCAGAGCAAAGATGGCGAGTAGTCCGGGGGGAACCGGCGAGGGGTTTGTCACATTGATGGCATGACCGGGCCTGGCCTCGGTGGTGCTCGCGCCAACCGTGATGGCGTTGGGAGCGATGCCTGGCGAACCAACCGTCTCAGCGGCGTCGCCGTCATTGCCAGCGGCGATAGAGAAGACCACGTTGGCAGCGATAGCGCTCTCAACCGCCTGAACCAGGAGGTCGTCCTCGATCCGGCCGACGAAGGGGTTCCCCAGGTTCATATTGACCACACTAGCCCCGTCGGCGACAGCATCCTCAATGGCTGCGATGATGTCAATGTCACTCGCGCTGCTGATCCCACAGGGGAAGACGTTGTAACTCATCAGGAAAGCGCGAGGGGCTACACCACTCAGCGTCCCTCCACCCATCGTCCCCGGGGCCGGGGTGCCGTAGTCCCCCGCGGCTATCCCTGCCACATGAGTACCGTGGCCGTGGAAATCAAGAGGCGTGATGGGGTTGCCGGCTCCACAGGGATTTTCTACGCCAGTGAAGTAGGCCCGGGCGACGATGACCTTGTTATTGGTGAAATCTGGATCGCCCCTTGGGAAGCCCCAGGGCGCACTGAAACCGGTATCGTCAAAGAAAGGACTTTCTACATCAATCCCGGTATCAATGATGGCAATTCGCTGCCCGGTCCCCGCGTTGCCTGGCCCACCCAACTTATTCCAAAACTCGGGAGCGCCAATCAGCGGCAGACTGAACTCCAGGAGGGGGTGATGCTCTCGGACAATCATAACTCCCCTGACACCGGGTAGGCGCTCCAAAGAGGCGATCTGGTCACGACGAAGCGAAACTGCCATCCCATGCATGACTGTGCCATTAAACTCGTGAACTACGACAGCGTCACGGATGGCTGACGCCAAGTGTGCCTTGAACCCGGCGCGTTGCTCCTCTAGATAGGCGGCATAGGTTCTGGCCAATGCTGACTCGGTGTCCAGGAGCTGGCTGTCTATCGACTTTGTAGCAGGCAGGCCTGGGATGCCTCCCTGATACGTGGTCAAAGGTGCATCGGCCAACCGGACGATCACCTGTAGGATCTCATCGGAGCCGCCTCCACGTACCCCCATCCTTTCCACCGGTTGACCGTCTGGGTCCGTGGCAAATTCAAAATCTGGCAACTCATCAGTATCATCAGGTTCGTCCGGATCGCCAGGCTCGTCTAAGCTCGCTCGATTCAACACAACGGGAAGATACGCCCTGACAGGCTCCCCCGGTTCGATTCCAGGGCTGGCCAATATTGGCGCAGAAGACAGGATAAGAAGAAACACGGCCACGACGACACGTAAAAACCGACCTTGAGCAACTGGCTCTCTCATTATTCTCTCCTTCCTTTCAGCTTGATATTTGTTCTATCATCGCCCTCTCTTGCCACAGTGCACTCAGGGCTGGCAGATTACCTCAACCTGATCCACATATGTCCAGGTGTTGTAATAGCGATCCACTCTGTTCACGTCGTGGAAAGACACCTGAATGTTCTGTCCTTTGTAGGCACTCAGACCGTAGGAGAAACCCTTCCATCCCGAATCCCAAGGTTCGCGATCGCAATCTGCTTGTTCCCAGTCAGTGTCAGTGTTGCCATCTCTCAGAACCAGTGTGTCGTTGACGTAGACGTCAAACGAATCATACTTGATGTCACTCAGTACGTCATTGCTGAATATCCGGTACTTGAAGGACAGCACTGGGTCAGGGCACGAAGGGACGGAAAAAGTCTGGGTCATCGCGGCTTCTCCAATGGGCACCCCGTTTCTGCACTTGTAGCCAGGGTTACCCAGCAGAGCTGCGTAGTTGCCTTCATACACGATTTCGGACTGAACGGACTGATCCAGGTCGCCGCCGTGTGTCCAGCACGTGAAGTCTCCTGTCTTGAAGCCACCATTGCAAAAGGGATCGAAGTTCTTCAGGACAAGGGGCAGATACAAATCTGGTGGAGGTGGGTTGTCAATAGTAGTTGTTATGGCGTCGGTGACCGAGTCTGTCTCGCTGCAACCCATCTCCACCCGATTCCATAAGATCAGACCATCAGTCAGAGAATTGCTCACCGTCACCGTGATCACGATGAAATCGCTGTCATGAGAGCCAAGCGTGCCAACTTCCCAGACGCGGTCGTCTCTGTTAGGGGGGGGATCAGCAGCATCGGATTCCACGTTGACGTCGTAGGTTTCGGTTATGACCACTTGCGTAGCATCGCCGTTTCCTGTGTTGCTGTACGTGATCGTGTAGACCAGGCTCTGTCCTGGCTCCACAGGGTCTGGGGCGCCGCTCTTGTCGATTACAAGGATCGGTGTCACGGTGGGAATTGCCCTGGCATCTATGTCATCGAACCAAGCGGTTCCTGTCCCGCTGAGCTTGCAATAAACCCGCGCGGAGTACACACCAGTTGGTGCAATGGCGCTACCTGTAGCCGTTATCCAATCGCTTGAGCCGATGACCTGTGAGGAGGTGTATTCTGCAATTGGGTCCACTGAAGACGTAGATGTGTAGAAAGCGAGGGTGAGGAAAGCTTCGTCTGATAGATTATTGGTTTTGATCCAACCAGAGAAAGTATATGGCAAACCTGCAGACACGGTGAAATGATCACACCGCCACCAGCCTGTGCAAAAACTCGCACTGCCCCATATTCTAACCGAATGATCACCGCTATGGGATATATCTCCCACCCAATTACGCCCACAGAACGGCGAGGATGATCCCCCGTCTTCCCAGTAAGCCGGACTGGGCGTCTCGAACCCTGGATTGGGCACCAGATTCACTCCCGTTGGCCTGGTTGGTCCTGCCTGAGTTCTCCGACTCAGTCCACACAGTAAGAAAACAAGCAGCAACGCTGGCAGCAGTAGGACTGGCAAGACTTTCGACAATCGAGCGACGACACGATTTTCCTCGAATTCATTGTTTTTCATCAGTCAAACCTGCCCTTCTTTAGTCAATTCCAGACAGTAATCACATGACCGACAGATTTTCATTGTGGCTTACAGCATTGATATCCCGTCACTCTATCTTGTATGTACTGGGTCCGTAGGTTGGAGTGACGGGCCTGGCGGCCCTGGTGTAGATGGAAATGGGTTGAAGTAGAACATCCACTCGGATGAAGTGACCAACACGATTCCAGCCCTGACCACCGACACGGTCCAGCGCCACTCGCCAACCCGATCACCAGGCAGATGTGTAGGCCATTCCTGGGTCGTCAGCAATTCACTCCGGACCTGGACCGTATAGCCACTCCCAGGGTGGTAGGCCGTGATCTGATATGCCTGGCCAGCACTCAACGAGCCCCCCCATTGGAAAGTGATAGGATTCTTGTATTGTCCTCCCTGCAATGGTGCTACCAGTTCTGGCTGGACAACGGGGGGGGCTACCGTGACTGCCGGAGGCGGGGACGGCGTACTTGTCGGAGTCGGCGAAGGTGTCAGGGTGAATATGGAAGTTGGAGAAGCGGTGGCCGTTGGGGTAGGCGTCGAAGTAGGGGGCAGCAACGAAGTGGGCGAAGGCATCTCAATCGGCGTGAACGTAGGTGTGAGTATGGGGATTGGAGAAGAGATGTCGGGCGGTATTGGCATAGATGCCGCTTGGGTGGCTATCGCAACAACATCCCGTGTAACACTTGGCGTCGGCTCTGGCGTGGGCGGAGGTAATATGCCTGCAGCCATTGATGCCCCAACACACAAGCCGAGAACGATTATCCCGAACAACACCATCCAAACTGCCTTAGTACGGCGAGCCCGCTTATCCCACCAATCCTCCACTTTCACAGCGATCCCGGCAAGCCCTCCTCGATCCCATCGCTCCGCGCACCTCTGTGCTCGCGCCAGACGGCGAGTTGCCCTGCGATTATACGGGGCAATGTCCAAGATTGCCCGATAAGCCCCGATTGCTCCTCCCCAGTTGCAAGCATCCTCGTACTCAGACGCTCGCTCAAAGAGCTGCTTCAGGTTGAATTGCTTCTCTATTTCTCTCAGCCGATCCGCCACGTCTCGGTAATCAGGCCAGCGTTCATAGACTCTTTCAAAATTCGTCCTGGCCTGTTCGAGATCCTCTGCTTCCAGTTGGGCCACCCCTGCATCGTACCAGGCAGCGACTTCCTGCTCCTTTCGAGCCTCAACCCACTTCTTTCTGGCCTGCCCCAATTCCTCGCTCACGTCAATGTGGGGCGGTTTCAACAACCTAACTTCTTCGAGAAGGTCAACGACCTTTTTCCATTCCCCTCGTTCTTTGTGACGCCGTGCCTGTTCCAGCAGTTGCTCCGCGTCCACATACCGCCGTGCCTCCTTCAACCGGCGGGCAGCATCCTCAAACTCCGGATCCTCAATAACCACCTGTCCCAGTTTCTCAATCGCCCGCGCCCACTGCCACTTGCGAAAATGCCCCATACCCGTGTGATATCGAACCATCAAGATGCGCCGTCTTCCCTTGCGCTCCAACTCTTGCGTCGCCCGCCCCAGCAGTTCCCTGGCTTGACCGCCTGCGTAATCCGGGTCGTAACCCATTACCTGCGCCAGATATCCCTGCGCCTCCTCCCAGTCTCCTTCCTCCAAGTACTGGACACCCCGATCATACAGGCGCTTAAGCTCCTGCTGTTCACGTGCCTTCCGTAACCCCTCCTGCACCTGCTCGTTTTCCGGCTCCAGGACATCGGCCTGCCTAAGCACCTCGGCCGCCGCCTCCCACTCCCCCTTTTCCAAATGTACTAAACCTTGCCGAAGGAGAGCCCTGAACCTTTGCTGGCGCTCCCTCCTGACCTTAGTATCCTTGATTGCCCTAAGCGCTTCGTGCATATCGGCGGCGAATTGATAGCGATCCTTGCAATCTTTGCACAATGCACGTAACACAACCTGCTCAAGTGCCTCAGGAATGTCTGGCCTAAGCTCCCTTGGCGGCTTTGGCGACAAATACATATGCGCCCAAAAGACATCTTTGACCTCGCCAGTGAACGGGACCTGCCCCGTAAGGAGTTCGTAGAGTAAGATGCCCAGGGAGTACAAGTCGGACCGATGGTCAACCTCAATCTTCTCGTCCAGTTGTTCGGGGGACATCAGTTGTTCCGGGGACATGTAGTAGATTGTACCATAGACACCCGAACTCCTTAAAAGGTCCACGCCTGCATCCACGCCCTCGGTGACAGGCGCTTCAGCAATGCCAAAGTCGCACAACTTGGGTATGTCCTGACCTCCCCCCACATCAAACAGGAGAATGTTGCCAGGCTTGATATCCCGGTGAACCACTCCCCTACGGTGAACGGCTTCCAGACCGCTGCAAATGCCCATCGCCATGTATAGAACTTCGTCAACCGGCAGCCCACCAGGAGACCTCTCCAGCCGATTAGCCAGGGTCCCTTGTTCCGCAAACTCGGTGATGATATAGTGTAGCCCAGCCTCTTTGTCATGCTTTAGATCGTAAATCGTCACCACATTGGGATGACTGAGCCGAGCCACGATGTTCGCTTCGCGCAAGAACCTCTGAAGCGCATGCCCGTATCCAATCCGCTCTGGCTTCAATTGCTTGATCGCCACGAACAAGGGTAGTTCCGGGTGCTGAGCCTTGTATACATAGGACCACCCCCCCTCGCCTACAAACTCAAGTACGCGGTAACCAAACAGCACCGTGCCCGGTTCCAGGATGTCATTGTTTTCGATGTCATCGTTTTCCAGCGACATTGCACTCCTCTCGACTCAGATAGTGCCATGGTCCCCTTGACAAATCCCTCGTTTTCGTATATAATATATGTGAAAATCATACACTTTCTGCACAATAGGAGGTAGACGATGAAAGCAACGACCAACTACAATCTGAAGATTCCCACCGACACTTACAACAATCTGAAAAGGATCGCTGAGCAAGAAGGAACGACCATAGCTGACCTGCTACGTAAAGCGACAAAACTACTCCTGTTCGTTCGTTCTATCAAAGACGATCCTGAGGCTCGCCTGCTGGTCAAACGCGGAGGCGAAATCCAAGAAATCGTCTTAGATTTCGTATAATGCTCACTGGTCCAACACGCCAAGATATTGTGCCCGGGACCGCCACGACGGATAAGGAGAGCTACATGGCAGGAAAAGAAAGTTCATACAAGCAAGTCCACCTCGAAGAGGCGATCACCGACACGCAGCTAAGAGAGGACCTCTCCGCGCTGGATAAGCCCTGGCGGCCAGAAAGAGCTCGCTTTAAGATGGCGAGCAGACTGGCTTATGGTCTTCTCGTACTGTTTGGCCTCACCATTGCTTGCAGCGGAACCGTCCTCACGGCACTGGTCATCACGTGTGCAATCCCAGGCACCGACGGCGGTGACCCTGCAAATGCAATCGACCAGATGATAAAGTTTTTCACGACGCTGATACCCTACATTGCGACTCCTCTTGGCGTCGCTCTTGGATACTTCTTTAGAGAATCACGGAGTGAGTAGACTGATGGGGGACGATCAGAGGGATATAGTCGAGCAACTCGACTACAGCAGAGGCAACAAACTGCAGGGGGCGCATTTCTACTGCGCATTGTGGTCCCCGCCCTTCAAGAACTTACCCTATCGGGCTACCCCACCCAGAAGGGCTCGTCTTACCGCGCTGAAAGAGAATGAGGCTGTGCCTCGTGAACAACTCTTATTCTACTACATTCTTATCGCAAAGTCAATAGCCGTGGGCTTGTAATTACCCACAAATCGTAGCCTGGGCACAATACCTACCGTCTCCTTTTGCCAGTAAATATAGCATAGCCCTGTGAACAAACCTCTGAACAACCAGATCGGCTAAGAAACCGCTGCTGGGCACTTCTGCAAGTCAGGTTCGGGTCGTTGGAAACGCGTGTCGGGACAGCGAATGGCCGTGGTCAGTCCTGCCCAGTGATCGTGGACAGCGACAGGGTGGCTGCCGGCGGAACCAGCGGCGTGGCAATCAGCGTCACGGTCGCCCCGGTTGGCCTCGCCGCCGGCTAGGGCGAAAACGACAGCCCTGCGGCCAGTGCTGCTACGACACACAACGGGAGGACGATTCGTCCAAACAGCCCCACCAAAGCCGCCTTCGCACGGCGATTCCGCTCATTCCATCAATCCTGCGCTTTCACAGCAACCCCGACGAGCCCTCCTCGATCGGGTGCATTTCAATTCTGGGGCAGTAAACGTTTGCCCAGCGCACACCGCCGTAAACAGGCAGTGTTGGGCGGTTTTCCCCATTAGCAAAGCGGTCTAGCACCGGCGCTTCAACTCGCCCCCAAACTGAAAGGCACCCTCCTCGATCCCCCAGATACACGCTCTTCTGCACACGCGCCAGGCGGCGCGTTGCCCTACAGTTGTACGGGGCAATGTCCAAATTGCCCTGAATTAGTACTTACGTCCTATTGACAGATCCCCCATTTCTATATATAATATGTACAAAAGTTATACATTTTCTATACAGGGCAGGTGTAAGATGCCCCGAACCCACTACAATCTGGAGATACCCACCGAGACTTACAAGATGCTGAAGAAGATCGCTAAGCAAGAAGAAACTACTATCGCCGATCTGCTACGTAGAGCGACAAAACTGTTCCTGTTCGTTCGTCTCATCAAACAGGACCCTGGTGCTCGCTTGCTGGTCGAACGCGGAAGCGAGGTTGGCTAGTGCGAAGACAGGCTTAAGGGGCTGGGGACGGCGTTGGACGCGAGTTGTTTGTAAAGGAGGTGTCAGATGGTATCGAATAATACGCCCTTGGCAGGTCTGCTTGGAATCGTAGTAGTGATCGCCCTGATCGGCGCGATATCTGGTTTGGCACTCTCTGGGACCGACCTGCTGAACTTCAATACAAGCGCTGCCGAAGCACACATCCGAGAAATGGAGGCCCAATTGCAGGCCGATAAGACTGCCATTGACTTGCAGTACTATAAGGCCATCCAGGCTGCCCGGACCGAGTCGGAAAAAGAGGAACTTCGCCTGGAACTCGAAGCCCAGAAGCGCAAATTGGAACAGGAACTGGCACACCAACGCGCGCGAAACGAACTGGACCTGGTGCTCGCTCGCCTGACTCGCTATGTTGTGTTGACGGTCGGAGCGCTGGCAACGTTGATGGTGAGCGTAGGGCTGGCTATCTTTCTGATCCAGTACGGCCGCAGCCGGTTGGTGTTGGCTCAGGCTGAGGTCACACACACACATGCTGCCTCGTGGCATGTTCCTGCCTGGCGCGCCGAGCAGATTCGCCGTGCACGCGAGAGGGAGGTCGCGGAGCGTGAGGTCGCAATGGGCCAGCAGACCACCGGGAAGTCCGGCACTGGGGACAACGGCAGACATCCGCCCAAGGACAAGCTAATCGAGGGCGCTAGGTGACAGGCGGCCTAGGACCAGATGACCGATTGTTCCCCTGTCCCCTAAAACTCCCCCACCTCCCCCACGCGGAAGCGCTCGATGGCCAGGAAGCCCAGCGTGCACACGAGCATCAGCAACGTGGACATCGCCAACGCCTGGCCGTAGTTTACCGCGCCGGGGCGGCTGAGGAAGCGATAGATGGCGACGGGCATGGTGGGACGCTCCGGCCGGGTGATCAGGCTCGTGGCCCCGAACTCGCCCATCGAGACGGTGAAGGCAAACACGGCCCCCACCAACACCGCCCGCGCCACGATGGGCAGGTCCACCTCGCGCCACACGCGCCAGGGCGAACCCCCCAGGAGCGCCGCCGCCTCGCGCAGGTGGGGATGGATGGAGCGCAGCGCTGGCAGCACGCTGCGCACGACGAAGGGGAACGCGACGAGCGTGTGGGCCAGGACGACCAACAGCGGCGACGTGCGCAGGTTGAGCGGCGGCTCGTCCAGCGCCACAATGTACCCCAGCCCTAGCGTCACCGCCGAGGTTCCCAACGGGAGCATGAAGACCGGGTCGAGCAAACGTCGCAATCGTCGCCCCCGGGGACGAGGGCTACGAGCAGACCCCCGGTTGTCCAGCACCGCCGCCGCCATCAGTCCCAGCACGACCGAGAGCCCCACCGTCGCCAGCGCGAACCCCACTGAGTTGCGCACCGCCGCCACCGGCGGCACGTAGAAGGCCGAGCCACGCGGGTTATAGAACAACCGGCGGTAGAAAGCCAGCGATATGCCCTGGGTGGCACGGCCGGAGACCGGCCACAGCGTGGGTGTGGTAGAAAGCGTCAACGAACGCTCGACCAGCGCGGCCAGCGGCGTCACCAGCAGCGCCAGCATCAGCCCCACGTTGACCCCGACGACCAGCCACTCGCGCCAGCGGCGCGGCCGGCGCTGCGTTACCTGGCGCGGCCGCAACTCCAGCGGCCGCGCCAGGCGCGCCTGGAGCCGCGTGTAGACCGCCATCAGCGCGAAGGTGAAGAGTATCTGGACGACGGAGAGCGCCGCCGCCAGCGGCAGGTTGAGGTAGTGTATCGTCTGATGATAAATCTCTACCTCCAGCGTGGCGAAGCGCGGCCCGCCGAGGACGAGGATGACGCCGAAACTGGTGAAGCAGAAGATAAAGACCAGGAGCGCCGCCGCGCCGATAGCAGGGCTCAGTAAGGGCAGCGTCACCTCGCGGAAGGCCCGCCACCGGCCGGCCCCCAGCATGCGGGCGGCCTCCTCCAGCCGGGGGTCGAGATTGGCCCAGTAGGTGCCCACGATGCGCAGCACCAGCGTGTAGTTGTAGAACACGTGCGCCAGCAGGATGATCGCCAGCGTGTGCTGAAGATTAATTGGCGGCCGATTGAGCCCCAGGAGCCCCATCAAAACCGAATTGAGCAGGCCGTGAGGTCCCAGCAGCGCGGTGAAGGCCAGCGCGACGACGATGGTGGGCAGCACAAACGGGACGGTCGTCAGCGCCTGGACGAGCGACTTGCCGGGGAAGTCGTAGCGGGCAAACACGTAGGCCCCAGGCAGCGCCAGTCCAACCGTCAGCAGCGTTGAGAGCGCCGCCTGCCAGACGGTGAACCAGAGCGTCTGCAGGTAGTAGGGCGTGTGGAGCAGTTTCCCCACCGCTGCCAGGCTGGGGTGTCCCCCGGGCGCAAAGGAGAGAGCCAAGATGGAGGCGAGGGGGTAGAAGTAGAAGAGGAGCAGGAAAGCAAGAGGCAAGAGGCAAGAAGCAAGAAGCAAGAATTGTCCTGCATCCCGCGTCCTGCGTCCTGCGTCCTGCATCCTGCTTCTTGCTCCCTTGCGGTCTCTCAGCGCAGCACTACCTCAGTCCACGCCTCAACCCACGCCTCACGATTGGCCTCTATGGCCGCGTAGTCCACCTCGGCCGGGTGCTCGGGGATGAGGGCGAACTTGGCGAAGACGTCGGGCAAGACCGCATTCTCGTTGGCGGGGAACATGAACATGTGCAGCGGGATATCCTCCTGGAAGGTTGTGCCGAGCATGAAGTCTACCCACGCCTCTGCCAGGTCGCGGTTCGGCGCATCCTTGGGAACGAGGATGCCGACGAATTCGATCTGGCGGAAGCAACTGAAGTCGCTGACGACCGCCGCCGTGGGTGCCTCCTCGAAAGGCTCCTCGGCGAAGTACACCTCCACCGGCGGGCTGCTGGCGTAACTGACGACGATGGGGCGGTCGCCCTCACCGCCGGAGCCGTAGGTGAACTGCCCCCAGTAGGCGTCCTCCCACCCCTCCACCACCAGCACGTCGTTGTCCCGCAGGTCGGCCCAGTAGTCCAGGTAGGTGTAGTCGCCTGTCTCACCGAAGCGGCCTACCGTCGCCAGCATGAAGGCCAACCCCGGCGACGACGTGGCGGGGTTCTCCACCACCGTCAGGCCCCGGTACTCAGGCTTTACCAGGTCCTCCAGGTTGGCGGGCGGCGTCAGGTTCTGTTCGACGAACCAGCCCTTGTCGTAGTTGAGGCACACGTTGCCGTAGTCCACCGGCAGCGCCCGGTGCTGGGGGTCGAGTTCCAGGCGGTCGGGGATCTCGGCCAGGAGCGGCGATGCGTAGGGGTCGAAGATGCCGGCCTCGAGCGCCCGGCTGAGGAGAGTGTTGTCCACGCCGTAGAGGACGTCGGCCAGGGGGTTGTCGGCGCTGAGGATGGCCTGGTTGAGGACCACGCCCGCATCCCCAGCCTGGAGAATCTCGACCTCAGCATTGTACTGGGCCTCGAAGGCGGCGAGGACCTCCTCGCTAACGTCGAAACTGTCGTGAGTCATCACCCGCAGCGTGCGGGGCTCAGGCGGTGCGGTCGGCGCCGGGGCCTCGGTTGGAGGGGCCGGGCCAGGCCTGCAGGCCGCCAGCGCCAACAATCCAATCAGAGCGAACACAGTCACACGTTTCATCTTTCACCTCCATGTCTTTTATCTTTGCTACATGCTACGGCTGCTTATACCAGCCGCATGTCAAAACTCCGAAAATGCTCTCGCCAGAGCCACAGCCGGGGGCGGCCGCCTTCATCGCGGTTGCTTGGCAATCCGGTAGCGGCAGGCATCCTGACCGGTGGCGATGCAGGTGATTTCCTCCACCTCAAAATCCTTGCCTGTTCCCCAACGCAGCGCCTCTTGTATAGCGCCCACGGTAACAAAACAGGCCGGCCTTTCCTTGGGGACCATAAAACGACAGGGACAATCGGTCGCCACATAGATGAAGCAATCCTCCTGCTCTTCAATGTGAATGGGCTGATTGACCGCCTGCTGAGAGGCATCGGCTACCCTTTCCAGAATCAGTTTCACTCTGCTGCGCATGGGCAAGAATCTGAGAGCCAGACCGGCCAGGCCCAGGACGGCTGGCTGCTCTTCGAGACCATACCGAAAAGTGGCCCGGCCGACACGCATCAGCATGCCTCTGGCTCCCCGTCGCCCACACACGTCCATCAGGGCCTCTTCGACGGCCGCGTACTCACTGTACGTCACGTCCATCTCCAGGTCGCTGGGGGGATAATCATCAATGAAACGACGCAACCCCGCCATGTTCAGGACAGCCCTCAATCCCCTCTTCCCCAGCACTTCTTCAACCGCCAGAAGAAGATTCCTGAGCATCGCATTGGCCATTGCCTTGTCCTCAGACACTTGCCCACCTCCTAATTGAGCTTATCCTACTTGCCTACTTGCCTGCGTTACCACACACAGGAGCAAGCCCCGCCGCACGCGCACGCGGGCAATCTGCGCCGTCAGCACGTTGCTCACCCCCCGCGCCGGCCCGAAGCGCAAAGTGTCTTCGTGCAGCGGCCACTCCAACCCCTCGGCCGTCACGCCCACCGCGTCGCCGCCCAGCGGGATGAGGGAGACGGTGTCGCCGGGCCGACCCTCGACGAGCGCTCCGTCGCGCCCACCGTGGATGAGGAAGGCCGTCTGTGTCCCCTCGACGATGCGCACGTCGCGCCCATTTAATTCAGGCAACGCCAGCAACAGCAGGTTAGCGATAGTTTGATCCAGCCGTCCCCCCAGGGCCGCCAGGATGACGATCTCGGTTGCGCCCTCGCGCACGGCGTGAAGGAGCGCCAGTTCCAGGTCGGTCTCGTCTTTGCGGGGCGAAAAGCGGATGATCCGCGAGCCAGCCGCCTCTACGTGAGACCGCTCGTCAGGGAGCAGCGAATCAAGGTCGCCGATGACCACGTGGGGGAGCACGCCGGCCGTCAAGGCGTGATGGGTCCCTCCATCGGCCGCGATGATGAGGTCATCGGGGCGCAACAGGCCTCGCGCACCCCGCGGATCGGTGAACCCCCCGTTGGCAAAGATGACAGCGCGCATTGTTTCTCACAGAACACGGATTTCAGGACATCAACGGATACAAAAGAGCCGCCCCGGCCAACGGGGCGGCTGTATCGCGCACCTGAACAGTCTCCCTGCGCTGGCATTACCCAGATCAGGTTCCAAGGGTCGGTGCCGGCGGCCTACGACCGGGGGCACCCTCTCAGCCTGGCTCCCCAGGCTCCCCTGAGAGTACGTATGGTCTTAACGAATGTTCCTAAAGTCCAACAAAATTATACTACATCCTGACCAATCTGGCAAACTCCGTAGAGTTGCCCGCTTCGTGCTTATTTGCACCTCCGTCCGCACTCTGCCGCTCCCCTGCCGTCCAGCCCGCCTGTAGGACATCCTTCTCAACAGTTACCGGGCCCATTGGGGAGCAGAATCCTGTTCCGGGCCCTCCGTGAGCACGAAGAAGTGCCTACCGTCTACCGGAATTGCCCACAGGTCACTGGTATCCTCCATTGTTATCTCGCCCTCGCCGGTCGAATCCCGGTAGTTGCTGAAAACGACATAGCGACCATCGGGCGACCACGCTGGATTGGTAGTCCCGCCGGGCCCACGATGATCCCGCGCGCTCCAAGATGGCTACTCCTCCGGCACGGGCGCGGTCGGGCTGGCGCGACGAATCCTCGCGATCAACCGCCGGCGCTCAGCGAGGCTGGTCTCCTGCGCCAGCCGATGACGCAGATCACGCAATTTCCGTTTGCGGTTGCGCCGCCGGTGCAACTCCCGATCTTTCTCCGTTCGCATCGCTTCCTCCTCCACGTCACGGATATACCCGCTTCAGCATGCGCGGGAAGGGGATTGTCCCCCTCAGATGATCCAGGCCACAGATCCAGGTCACGGTCCGCTCGACCCCCAACCCAAAGCCAGAGTGGGGAACCGAGCCGTACCTTCGCAGGTCAATGTACCACCCGAACGCCGCCCGGGGCAGGTGCCACTCTTTGAGCCGCTCGAGCAACAAGTCAAGGTCGGAGATGCGCTCCGAGCCGCCGATGATCTCCCCATATCCCTCCGGGGCCAGCAGGTCTGCGCTCTTAGAGATCTCCGGGCGTCCGGGCCAGGGCTCCATATAGAACGCCTTGGCGTAGGTCGGGTAGCCGTAGACGAAGACGGGTTTCTCAAATCGTTTGGTCAGTTCCGTCTCGTGAGGCGAGCCGAGATCATCCCCCCACTCGATCTCCAGAAGCCCCCTAAGTTCCTCGTCGTCTGTTTCCTCCCGGATGCGGGCCAGCACCTCCAGCGCCTCGTCGTAGGAGATGCGGGGGAAGGGAGGCACCACCTTCTCCAGGTGGCTGGTGTCCCGTCCCAGCAGCGCCAACTCCTGCGCCCGCTCGTGCAGGCAGGTCTGGACGATGTAGGAGATGAACTGTTCCCCAATCTCCATCAACTGATTGAGATCGCAGAAGGCAACCTCCGGTTCTACCATCCAAAACTCGGTCAGGTGGCGGCGGGTCTTGGACCTCTCGGCGCGGAAGGTGGGGCCGAAGCAGTAGACGCGGCTAAAGGCATAGATGTCCGCCTCATTGTAGAGTTGCCCTGACTGGGCCAGGTAGGCCGGCTCGCCGAAGTAGTCGGTCTCGAAAAGAGTGGTCGTGCCCTCGCAGGCAGCCGGGGTCAAGATGGGAGTGTCCATGTTGGTGAAACCGTGGTCATCGAGCCAATCGCGGATGGCACGGATGACGGTGACCCGCACCCGCAGCACGGCCCACTGCCGCTGCGAGCGAATCCACAGGTGGCGGTTGTCCATCAGGAACTCGACCCCGTGCTCTTTGGGCTGAATGGGGTAGTCCTGGGCTACCTGGAACACCTGCAGGCCAGCGACGCCCAATTCGTAGCCGCCAGGGATGCCTGGGGCGCGGGAGTCCTGGCGGATGGTGCCGGTGACGACGAGGGACGACTCCTGCGTCAGGCTCTGAGCCGCCTCAAAGACCTCCGGGCTGACGTCCTTCTTGAAGACGACGCACTGGGCGAAGCCGGTGCCATCGCGCACCTGGAGGAACTGGAGTTTCCCCTTGTCGGTGCGGTTGTAGAGCCACCCCTGGAGCGTGACTTCCTCTCCTACGTGCCGGGCGATGTCCTGGATGCGGATTGTCTCAGGCATAACGGGCATAACGGATTCTCCTCTCCTGGTGCTTGGGGAAGATTGTACCGCAGAATGGATAGGGTGACAAGGTGACGTGACAAGGTGACAAGGTGACAGGGAGACAAGGAGTGAGAGAGCAGAGGAGCAGAGGGGCAGGGGGGCAAGGGGGCGGAGGGGTAGGGGGTTCTTAACTGAGCGCCCACTCGGATGCACTACTTGACGGGAGGCTTAACCAGAGGTAAAATAAGCGAAGGGAAGTAAGGCGAATGAAAAAAGGTAAGGAGAAAGAACGATGATCTGGACAGCCACAGTTTCATCCAAGGGCCAGTTGACTATCCCTAAGCCAGTGCGAGAGGCGCTGGGACTCAAACCGGGCGCGAAGGTGCTCTTCACCCTGCGTGAAGGGAAGGCGGAACTGAAACCGCTTTCAGGGGACATCCAGCAATGGCGTGGAGCGCTGCGGGCGGAGGGCCCGGCCATCCCCTGGGAAGAGGTTCAGGAGCACGTGCGCCGGGCTATCGCCGAGGAGGTGGTTCGTGAGATGCAGAGCGATTGACGCCAGCGAAGAAGCAGGATGCGGGATGCAAGATGCAAGTGCTAGGCCAACACCATTCTGCGCAGCCGCGCCGGCAGCAGCGGCGACAGCATCTTCCACTCCTCCGGGGTGAGGGCGCGCAGAAGCACCAGCGCCGCCAGGTAGACGACCAGGCTGACCAGAAGCGCCAGCGGCCGGCTGTAGGCCGCCAATGCCCAGGCCGCCGCCCCCATCGCCAGCCCGGCTAGCAGGGGCCGGCCTAACGTCCGCACCCATCCCACCGGCCCCAGGTAACGACGCAGGTCGGCGTAGAACAGCAGCGCCAGCAGCAACTCTCCACCAATGATGACCCACGCGGACGCGACGTAACTGAACCTGCCCACGAACAGCAAATTCACCGCTATGGTGAAGACCACGCGCGCACCGGAGGCCAGGAGCACGTAACGCTGGCGATTGAGCGCGATGAGCACGTAGTTGGTCAGGCTGTTGATCCAGCCGAAGATGATAGACCAAATCAACAGTCGCAGGATCACTGCGCCGTGGGGCAGGAACCTTCCTCCACTGAGTAAGCCTACCAGCACCGTCGCCAGCAGCGTGACGAGCACAGCCGCCGGTAGCGCGACCATCGTCAGCAGTTTGACGGACAGGCGGTACGACCGCCGCAGCCCGGACCGATCCTGGGCAGCCTGGCGCGACATGACGGGGAAGACAGCGAAGGTGAATAAGGAGGGAATGATGTTGAGCGCGACCACCCATTTGCACGCAGCGTCGTACCAGCCCACCACTGCGTCGCCCTGCAAGAACTGGAGAAGCACACCGTTGAGGCCGGTAAAGAGCACCTGCAACAGCAGCGAGGCCATCAGCGGCCAACTTTCGGACAGCATCGCGCGTTGCAAAGACCACACGACACGTCCCCGCGCCCGTGGCAGCCCGGCCCAGATCAGCCGCCGCGCCAGTAGCGCCAGGATCACCATCGTCGTCACGTTGGTCAGGATCGAGGCCCCCGCCAACCCGACGATGCCCAGCCCGCCCACCAGCGCCAGCACCCCCAGCGTGACCCTGACGATGGTGGTCACGGTCTGGACAGCAGCGGGGTATTCGTTTTTCTCGCAGCCGCGGAAGAGCGCCGTCAGGCTATTGGCCACGGTATTCGGCAATAAACCAGCGTAGAGCAACACAACTGCCCACACCGTCTCGGCCGCCAGCGGAGTGCCCAGCGCCTGTCGTCCCGCCAGGAACCCCCCAAACGTCGGTACCACCGCCACGAAAAGTAGCAGGCGCAATACGGTCGTGTTGACGAAGAGTTGCCGGGCGTTGGCACGGTCGCGAGCCACCTCGCGCATCAGGTACATGTCCAGGCCAAAGTTAGCGACGATGTCAAACCATCCATAGATGACAGTAGCGGTGAAGTAGCGGCCATTGCCCACCGGCCCCAGGATACGGGCCATCAGCGCGGCGAAGGCCATATCAATGACCCGGTTGAACAGGTTGAGGATGATGGGGGCAATGGAATTCTTCGCTACCCGCCGGACAGTGCTGGCGTCGTCCTCCTCGTGGTAGAAGAAGCGCCACAGGTAGAGCCCTGTCAGGAAGAGCGTCGTCACTCCGGCAATGAAGGTAATGAAAGCGCCTATTTTCACGCTGTCGGGGCTGTACTTGAAGCGCATCATCCACGCGCCAGGCTCCAGGCGCACGCCGCGGAAGTTGCCATCCACGCGATAAATCTCGGCCTGCTGCTCGTCCTCTTCGCCAGCCCCCTGCGGGCGGACGAAGGCTTTCCAGCCGGGGAAGTAGGAATCGGCCAGGATGAGCCAACTGGGCTCGGAGACGGTCACGTCTACGAATACCTCGTTGATGGTGTAATTGGATACCCATTGCTCGATACTTGATGCCGGAAGCGTGTTGCGTGTTGCGTGTTGCGTATCCAGTTTCCAGTTTCCAGTTTCCAGCATCACATAATTGCGAGGATCGTACTTCTGCACAGCAGCAGCGAAGTCATCGGTCTCCACTGTCGCTGAAATCGGGAGCGTGAACGCGCGGGGCATCACCGCCAGGTTCTCGTACACTCGCACTGCATCGTCCTGGTAGACCAGCCGGTACTTGGGGTTGGGGATCTCCACCTCGGTGATGACGTACTTGACGTTGAGCAGGTCGGTGAGGGGGCTATCCAGGCTCGACCACTCACTGAAGGAGGCGATGCGGTTGTACTGGAGTTCGTCCTGCTCCTCAATGAGCGCCATGTAGTCGGCGTACTGGCGGGAGAAGAGCGAGTCGTAGCCAGCGACGCACTGGAGGCCATAGAACATCCCCACGTTGACATTCATCGTCTTGGTGGTGCCGGGCGGGGTGAAGGTGGCGTAGCGCCAGAGGGAAGTGTCCTGCCGCAAGAACTCGACCACCGGCGGAGTGTAGTCCAGCAGCGCCGGGTCCACAGCCGGGTTGAAGCCCGCGCCGAAGGTGACAAAGTCCAGCACCAACAACCCCACCGCCAGGAACTCCCACACGGGCCGGCGACGGACGAAAATCGGGCAGCGACTGACGCGCAGGACGACGCCGGTCCCCGTCAGCAACAGCCCACAGAGCGCCACCCACTTGAACTCGTAGGAATAGAAAGCGCGATGGTCAGGAAAGGCCATAGGAGCCTTCGCCAGCGACAGAAAGACACGCTCCACCAGCGGCTCAATCTGGGCGAAGAAGACCCGGCTGAGGGCCAGGCTGACCAGTGTGGCGAGCCCGCCCCAGAAGGCAACACTGGCGAGGAGGGAGATCAGAGACGGAGAGGTGTTGAGCAGGAGTAGACTGCGAATTGCGAATAGCGAATGGCGAATGGCGAATGGCGAATGGCGAATGGCCTCTTGCCTCCTGCCTCCTGTCTCCTGCTTCCTGCTCCTCCGCACTGCCTCTACCCCAAACCCCGCCAATATGGCGACCGAGAGCGTTAGTGGGAAGACCCAGCGGAAGGGAGAGTGGGATTGCTTGAGGAGCGGCAGCGCGTACACGAGGGCGTAGAGCGGCGTGCCGAAGATGCAGCCCACGGAGAAGAGGGACAAGAGGGTGAAGAAGGGGATAGCGTGTTGCGTGTTGCGTGGTGCGTGGTGCGTGGTACGTGAAACGTAGGGCTTGAGCCACCACAGGATGGCGATGGCTGCCAGGAACAGTGGGAGGAGGCCCAGGTAGACCCCGCCCTCGACGTAGTTCTTGATGCCCCAATCAATGTACTGCCCGTCGAGGAACGTCAGCGCAGGAGTCCAGCGCCAGGTGAACAGGTCAAAGTAGCCGTGATGGGCCGGGTTGCCGAAGAAATTGGGAATACCGAAGGTGATCAGCCGCCGCCAGGGGTAAGCCCAGCCCAGCACCTGCTGGAGACTGGCCGCCGCCTCGCCACCGCGGAAACTGCTGGCGACCACTCCGGTCAACGGCACAAACTGCACCGCGCCCAGCACCAGGCCCAGCGCGAGCATCAGTGCTAGCCACAGGACAGGACGAGCGAGACGCCTTCCTCTATACATTTCCTCATTTACCCATTTACTCGTTTCCTCAGTACTGAGTATATGAGTACATGAGCAAATGAGGCGCCAGGCCGCGTACAGCACCGTCACCAGCAGCACGAAGTACGTGATCTCGGCGTGACCGGCCAGCATCTGGCAGCCCAGGCCCAGCGCCCCCAGGAGCGCCCAGGGCAACGTTGCCGGTTGCCGGCCCAGCGCCGGACGCTGCTGCACGATCAACTCAACCATGGCCAGGATGAACGGCAACCACGAGGCGCCTGCGACGATCATCGGGTGTGCAGCCGATGACACGACCATGAAGCCGCTGAACTGAAAGGTGATCCCGGCGACCAGCCCCCCCAGTTGGCGGATTCCCAACACGCGGGCGAAGAGATACGCAAACATCCCCGCCAGCCCCAGTTGCAGCCAGGCGAAGACCCCGTAAGCCCGCCACAGCGGGAGGACGTAGAAAATGACGCTAAGGGGATAAAACGCCGAGTGCTGCCCGTTGGCCAGGAAAGGGTGACCGGCGAAGACGTAGGAGTCCCAGAGAGGCAGTTCCCGGCTCTGGAGTGCCTCCACGAGGAAATGTTTCCAGGCGTAGTTCTCCAGAATCAGGTCGGCGACCAGGTGATTGTGAGGAAAGGCTATTCCCAGGTCAGCGGCTGCCGTCCGGTAGGGCTCGAACAAGAAGAGATTGTCGGCTGGCAGCAGCGTCTTGGGCCCCAGGGCCACCGGCGCGAACAGCAGGAGGGGCAACAGCAGCAGCAGGATGAGGATGCTCAGATCGGGCAGTACTTTGCGGATCATATCCAGCCGTCTGACGGCGCTGACGGCGCACCGGCCTGAAGAGCCGGTGCTGGGCAGGTTGCAGCCCAGCGCCGCCTGTTCACGACGGCGCACCTGGCAACCGGTCGCCCGGCCGCAGGTGGCGATGGCTCCCGCGCACCTTCCACACCCCCAGCGCCGCCTCAATCTTGACCGGCATCGTCATCTTAGAGCGGCCGATGCGCCGGTCCTCGAAGTAGATGGGGATTTCCAGCACGCGGTAACCCAGCCGCTCGGTCACGTAGGCCATCTCGACCTGGAAGACGTAGCCCTGCGATCGAATACGGCTCAGGCCAATGCCCTGCAGCGTCTCTCGCCGCCAGCATTTGAAACCTGCGGTAACGTCCTTGACCTGGCACCCCAGGATCAGCCGGGTGTAGATACTGTTGGCCCACCAGGAGAGCAGCCAGCGGCCCCAACCCCAGCGCTCGTCAGTCCGACCGCCCCTGACGTAGCGGGACCCGACGACCACATCGTAGTCTCGGATGTACTCCAGAAACTGGGGGATGTACCTGGGAGAATGGGAGAAGTCGCAATCCATCTGGACGATGAGATCGGCGCCGTGCTCCAGAGCCTGACGGAATCCACTTATGTAGGCTCGACCCAAGCCACGAGGCCCAGTGCGATGGTGCACGTACACCCGACCTGGATGCTGAGCGGCCAACTCGTCAGCGATGAGACCGGTGCCATCGGGTGATTCATCATCCACGATCAGGATATCCAGGGCGGGGATACCCAGGTCAAGCAACGCCTCGGTCACAGGCATGACGTTTTCGGCCTCATTGTAGGTGGGGATAACAACGGTCAGTTTCACCAGTGTCCCTATTTGCAGAAAGACTCCGGCCAGACGCAGGGCCTGGGCCACAACCCTGCCAGCCGGAGTCTGGGCTAGATTGCCAGAGCCCGCAATATTCTGCAGCGCAAACCAGGCTATCCTGTGTGCCTAATCTGCGCGTTGAGCCTCGCTTTGAGCCTCATTTTGAGCTCTAATGATGGCCCGTTTCAAGTCATCCAGGTTGCCAAAAGAACGCACCGGCGACCTAAGCACACCGATAGCGACATCCAGACGCGGCAACTTGGCATCGGAGTCCGTTCGACCGGCCTCCCAGTCTGCACGGGGATAGAAGAAGGCCATCGCCTCGTTCAGACGCACCGTGAGGGCTTGCCGCACCTGCTTCACCCTATCCGGTGCGATGACGACGAAGAAGTTGGTATCGTCCAGATGGCCCACAAACGCATCTGAATCATGGCTCTCGTTCACAACGTGGCCCAGCATGAGCGCCACAGCGCGCACCACATCATCCCGTGCCACAAACCCGTAGCTCTCAGCGAATCCTCTCAGCCCCTGCAGCCCCACGGAGAGCACTGCCCAGTCGGAACTAGTCAGCAGTTCACACAGACGCTCATCAGCCAGTGATGCGGCCGGCAGACCAGTGATAGGATGAGACAATTGCTCCAGGTTGGAGCGGCGCAGCACGTTGCGCACTCTCAGGCGCAGTTCCTGGACATCGAAGGGCTTGGTGACGTAATCCACAGCGCCCAGTTGCAATCCCGCCAGCCTGTCCCCGCGCTCTCGTCTTTCGGTCAGGAAAATGACTGGGATATGTTCGGTGCGCCGATGAGCGCGCAGGCGACGACATACTTCATAGCCATCAATGTCTGGCAGACGTATGTCCAACACAACCAGGTCAGGGATAGTTTTCTCGATGAAGGCCAAAGCATCGTTCCCCCAACCTACCGAAGTGACCTCGTAGCCCTGTGCCCTGAAGTATGAGGTCAACATTTCGGCCGTGCTTACCTGGTCCTCCACGACGAGGATATGAGGGGCTCCTGCCACGTTTTTACCCTCCACCCTCACATGCGTGAGGGACGGCCTCATTCAACATATCTACCCTATCGGCTCCTTGTAGATGGCATACGTGCAATTCTCTCCCCCCATGGCTACACACTCGATTTCCTCCACCCGGAACTTGCGTCCGCCGCTGACCCAATGTAGCCCCTCCTCTAACAGCCCCTTTCCCGCAAAGCAGATCGGTCGGTCAGCAGTACGCCCCCAACAGACCGGGCATGGGTTCATAATATAAGCGTAATACTCACCCCGGTTCTCGACAGTGCTTCTCTGGTCACTGACCTGGGTGAAGAGTTTCGCCATCGCCGGGATCCCGGCCTTCAGTTTAGCACCCAGCGGCAGCACCTTGAAAGCCAGGTCGCCGACGCCGGAAAGCGCTCCCAATCCCTGGAGCCCCCTGGCGAAAGAGGCCCGACCAGCGCGCAACTGCAGCCCACGCCCCCCGCGCGGCCCATACATCTCCTCCAATGCCCCATTCAGAGCCGAGTAGTCCGCAAAATCGAACTCCTTGTTCAGGTTAGTGGGTGGATAATTATCAATCAGGTGCGACAGGCCAGCCAGGTTCAGAATGGCGTTCAACCCGTTCTTGCCCATGACCTCTTCCATCGCTTCGATGTAAACGCGGGCGACTATGTTGGGATAGTAATAACCACTTGGTTCAATCCGCGGCACTTTACGTCCTCCTTCTGGTGTTTCGTCTACTAGGCTTCCAGGACGGTAGCCAGATCTTCGGACGCACGGCGCATGTCCAGAAAGAGCAAGCCCAGTTTGGTTTGCTGGCGGGCCAGCACAGTCAGGACGGCCTCCTCGCCAACGGCACGGAGAACGACGTACCCCTTCTCTCCCTTCACGTACACTTCATCAAGCACGCCACGTCCCAATTCGCTGGCGATGCGCTCCCCCAGGGAAAGCATCGCAGCGGACATCGCGGAGACACGATCCTCTTCGACGCCCCCCGGGAGAGAGGAGGCCATTGTAAGCCCATCCACACTCACAACGGCCGTAGCCTCGACATCTGGCGTGTTCATCTGCAATTCCTGTAACCGCCTCACCAGGCGCTCAGTACGGGATATTTGTACCATCGCTGCCTCCTTGACATCTACCCTTGACGCTGACGCGCTTAAAACTACACGGATGTGAGAGTACCACACATAATGCAAATTGTCAAGCGCTTGTCACCTCTTTCCGCTGATGGTATAATCACAACTTACATTTCGTTGTGAAATCGTTGTGAAAGGGGGCTGCAAGCAAGTGGAAGCCATTGAACAGGCTGTCGTTATGTTCCTGGAAACGGTTCTGCACACTATTCGCTGGCCCGGCGTGGTTATCATCATGGCACTGGAGAGCGCCAATATCCCCATCCCCAGCGAGGTGACGATGCCACTGGCCGGTTGGATGCTGGTGCAAGAGAGCGGCCTCAACATCTGGCACGCCGTCCTGCTGGGAGGTCTGTACGGCGCACTGGGTTGCACACTGGGGTCAGTCGGTTCTTACGCGCTGGGCTACTATGGCGGCCGGCCTCTGTTAGAAAGGTATGGACGTTACATACTCATCACTGAGCACGATTTGGAACAGGCTGACCGATGGTTTACTCGTTGGGGCGATTGGGCTGCCTTCATCTCGCGCCTGCTGCCCATCGTGCGCACGTTCATTTCCTTTCCTGCCGGGGTCGTGAAAGTCCCTCTGATGCGCTTCACTCTGCTCACCCTCGTGGGGTCCTTCATCTGGTGCGGGGCGCTGGCGGGAACCGGCCACTGGTTTGGCTCCCAATGGGAACTCATTCGCACTTATATGCGCCCCTTCGATATCCCTATCGCCATTATGTTGCTGACTGGCTTCTCTTACTACGTCTATCGGCATATCAAACGGGCCCAACATCCAGCCGCTCCAGAGCCCCCCCCCGAGTAAGACATCAGTCGGACGCGCACGAGGCCGGAGCCCCCCACCCCACGCAGCGCCCGTCCCACCAGCCAGAGCATGATCAGCGGCGGAAGAGCCGCGCCTGCCAACCAGCCCACCCGTGCAGGGTCAGCGGAACGCCCAATCCGGGGCCCAACGCCATTATGGCCGCCGCAGGCAGAGTCTCGGCTGCAGTCAGTGTACCTCCGCCAGCGAGGGTCAACACCAGCACCAGCAGTCCGCCTCCGAAGCCCAGCGGGACAAGGGCACCACCCGCGATGCCGACGATGAGCCACAGCGCACGGCGTTGCACCCTTCGTCCTTCCTGCTTCCCTGCTCCCTTCTTCCCTATGCTACAGATTACCGCTCCTCGATCAGAATCGCCTCGATGACGTCAGGCGACGGCTGACCAGGACCCGGTTGGGTTGGCGTGAGGCTCTCGACGACGTCCATCCCCTCAATGATGCGGCCGATGATAGTGTATCTCTCGTTGAAGTCCGGCTGAGGTGCGTAGGTGATGAAGAACTGGCTGCTGTTGCGACCCGGCGCAGGACTGAACAGGGCCAACATACCAGCCTGTTCGAAGGTAAGGTCAGAGCTGACCTCGTCGCCGCAGTAGTAGCCCGGATAGGGCAAGCCCAAACCGACGTTGGTGGGATCACCGCTCTGAGCCACAAAGCCCGGCTCGACGTGGAAAAAGGCTTGTCCGTCGTACCAGCCGTCCCGCGCCAGGAAGACGAAACTATTGACGTTTGTAGGTACCTGGTCAGCAAAGAGTTCGACGACGATGTCCCCCTTGCCCGTGCGGATGGTGGCGACGTACTTCTTGCCAGGGTCAATCACCTGGGACGGAACCTCAGTATACTGATCAAGTGGGTGCAGCACCAGGCTAATGAAGGCGTCAATGACGACAGGGTGGAGACCCAGTTGTGGGTAAAAGACACTGTTGACCACATAGGTCGGAGTGGCTAATGGGCCGTACTGGCTATACTCCTCGTAATCGGCCATAATCTTTTCCCGATAGACGTGGTCATTCAGATCCTGGGCGAAGCGGTCGGTGTCGAGCCCCAGTTCCGCAGCGTACTCGACCAATTGCGTTGCCATCTCGTCTTCGGTTAGACTGTGCCATTCCCCTTGGCGTTCGTACAGCAGATCGTGCATCTCCCAGAACTTTCCCTGAGCACTGGCGGCCTCGACGGCCTCGGCAGTGATGACCGCCTTATCGTGGATGCTGATCAGTGGCAGGTGGCGATAAAGGAATCGAATATCATCACCATGTACACTCTCCAGATACACCCGCAGCGATGCCAACGCTGCGCAGCCTGGACACTGAAAATCAGCGTACTCGATAAAGGTGATGGGGGCGTCGGCGGGCCCGTGAACGTGATCCTCTTCCGTCACTGGCGGAATGCGGGATTCGACCGGAAAGTCGAGTGGCTGCGTCGCGCAGGCAGCCGGGCCGGAAGGTGTCGCGCTCACAGGCGGCGCGGCAGTAGCCGTCTCTGGAACAGACGTAGGCGACGGCGACGGCAACGGCGATGGCGTCAGACTCGCCGATTCCCCGCCACATCCGGCAACCAGTCCTAGTAACAGAGCGGTCAATAGCAGCACCAGTTTACGCATAGAGGTCTCCTTTGTCCGAAAGATGGGTGATATTGTACCACAAAGAGGCAAACTCGGCTACCGGGTTGGTAATTGTTCACCCGCTACGACGCGCTTGATCTGGCCCTGGAGACGGCGACGGTTCCCGACGAAGTCGCAGGCTTTAGGTGAACTAATTGCGACATCCCTATGCCGGACGCGACAGGGGGTGAACACGACTCGCTCAATTGGCCTCGATGACGAATTCGACTCGGCACTCATCCCTCCCCCCGATATATTTTATCACACTTTGTGGTGGCGAAAATCAAAAGCGCCAGCGTCCGGTGAGGGTCGTGACCCCCGTTCGGTAGGCTCGCGCCGCAGCCTGGCGGTGGGGCTTCAAGATGAACTCAGGCTATTTGGCAAGGAGCGGCATTTGGAGTACAATGCTGTGGCTAGGGTATGCAGAGAGAAGGATCCAATGACCAAAAAAAGTAGACCACGGGCCGTGGTAGAAGATCGTATCGAGGTGGCCGCCTCGCCTGAGGTGCTGTGGACCTGTTTCGCCGACCTCAACAAGTGGCGCCATTGGTTCCCAGCGCTGATTGAGGCAGAATGGATCGCCGGTATCCCCTGGACCACGGGGGCACAGTTTCGCCAGACCGTGAGGTTTGGCTTTCCCCTCGGCAGAGTGACGGGAGTCGCCACCATCACTGAAATCAGCGCTTCGCCCTACGTGGCCTGGGAAGGGAAGATAGCAGGGATGGAAACGACCCACGGTTTCCGTTTCGACGCCACCGCTGGCGGGACCGAGGTGCTCAGCCGCCACGAGTTCTACGGCTCCCTGGCGCTGCTGGCCCGTCTCCTCTTCCTCACCCGTCGCGTGCACAAGATTTACCAGGCGGCGCTGGAGGGGTTCAAGGCTTACGTCGAGACAGGAACCGTGCAACTGAAGACACCGATGTAGGGACACGCACATCAGAAGGCGAAACTCCTTTGCCACTGCGCCCCAGATCAGAAGATATTAAAACGAGAATGCAACAGAAAGGACCAACCAATGCGCGGGACCGGAGTGATTCTGACCCTGGCGCTCGCCCTGCTCACCGCGTGCACGGTGGTCGCAACTCCTGCGCCGTCCATCACGCCGTCGCTTACCACCGTCCCCACCCCCACCCCGTTGACGCCGGGCGACGAAGCAGGCTTCGCACGACAAAGGGAGCGAATGGTGATCGAGACGATTGAGAGACGTGGCATTAGCGACGAGAACGTGCTGCGCGCCATGCGCGCTGTCTCTCGCCATCTCTTTGTGCCCGAAAGTGAGCGAGATTACGCTTACGGCGACTACCCACTACCCATCGGCTATGGCCAGACCATTTCCCAGCCCTACATCGTCGCCCTGATGACTGAGTTACTTGAGTTGAAAAAGGGAGACAAGGTGCTGGAGGTCGGTACAGGCTCCGGCTACCAGGCCGCCGTGCTGGCCGAGATCCCTGGCGTCGAGGTCTACACCATTGAGATCATCCCCAAACTGGCTGAGAGCGCCCGCCAGCGGCTGGAGAGCCTGAGTTACACCAGCGTCCAATGTAAGCAGGAAGATGGCTACTACGGCTGGCCCGAACACGGTCCCTTCGACGCCATCATCGTCACCGCTGCCCCTGATCACGTGCCACACCCGCTGGTGGATCAACTGGCTGATGGAGGACGGATGGTAATCCCTGTCGGGCCGCCGGGCGGTTACCAGACGCTGTGGAAGTTTGTGAAAGAGCCGGACGGGGAGTTACGGGCCTTCAATATGGGAGGCGTCGCCTTTGTCCCGCTCACCGGGCCGGGAGCAAAGGAGCATCCCTACGAGGGGGGAGACGAATAGCCCCGGCCGTGACCAAAGCTCCCATATAGCAGGCCGCCCCCACCGCCAGGACAGCGGAGAAGCCTAAGGAGAGCGCCAGCAACGCGGCCAGGATCGAGGCCACGACCGAGACCGCCCCGTTGACCCCCCAGGCCCAGGCGATGAGGGCCGGAGCTCTTCTCTCCAGCAGTGCCAATCCCTTCGGGAAGGGCATCCCCATCAGCAGGCCCGGCGGGGCCAACGCCACCACCGTGACGACCAGCCGGCTTCCCAGCGACGCCGCCAGTGTCGCCTCAAAGAGGGCCGGCAAACCCAGCGCGTAGGCTACGAGGAGCACCGGCAGCAGGATCAGCACCACCCATAGCGGCACGCGGCGCGAGAACAGGCTCCCCAGCCCGGAAAACAGAAGCAGCGCGAAAAGCACCGTCGCCATCGCATAGGCCGGGTGTCCGAGAAAAAGGATGAACCGCTGCAGGAGTGGGATCTCCACACACAGATACCCCAGCCCCAGCAGTGCGAAGTACCCCAGCGTCGCACCCAACGGTCCCCCCCGTCCCACCCCACCCCGTCCGTGCACCGCCAGCGGCAGCAGAATTAGCAACACGGCTGCGACCACCGCCAACGCCAACAACGCCAGCAGCACGAAGTAGCCCGCGCCCCCGAAGGGCTGCCAGGTATGACCGGCCATCGCCAGCACCTCCGGGGTCTGCCGCCACTTGAAAAAGTGGCCGAAGAAAGGCCGGTCATCGTCGGGCGGCTCGACGTTGAAGGGATAAGCCCGATACCAGGCGCCTCTGTTCCCCGCTTCCAGCAACCCGACGCAGGCGCGGTAATAATCCGGCTCTGGCAGCACGTTGTAGTGGTTGACCTCGTCCGGGCGTATGCCGGGAAGGTAGACGAGGTCAAAGGCACGCGGCGCGGCGAAAGCGCGGACGGCCTCCAGTTCCCCCTCCGTGAACGCACCACGCCGCACCAGGATGAGCATCTGCTGGTAACTGCGCAGCGCGACGACGCTGACCCGCGGGTCACCCCCGGCCCGCTCGACCGCCTCTATCGCCAGCGCGAAGGCCCGGATCGCCTCAGAGGGGGGCACCTGCAGCCAGCGCGTCACCACCAGCAGGCCACCGTCGTCCAACCGCGCCAGGTAATCGGTGAAGGCCTGGACGGTGTAGCGATAGTCCTCGGCCAGGCTGTACGCGCCAGAGGTGACCGGGCGCTGCGGGGCGGTCAGCGAGAGCACTACCACGTCGTACTGCTCCTGCGCCCGCCGCGTGTAGGCCCGTCCCTCCTCCAATACAACCGCCACGCGGGGGTCGTCGTACAAACTACCAGCCCACTCTCCCTGCGCCCGCACCGCCTCGACGATAAGCGGGTTCGCCTCCACGGCCGTGACCGCCTGCGCTCCCTCCGCCAGCGCGACCAGCACGTCGAAGCCGCCGCGAGGCTCCAGCACCAGCGCGCGAGCGGCGGGCCGCAGCCGGTACGGGAGCGCGGTCAGCAGGCAATCGGTGAACTCCAGGGGCGTGAAGATAGAGCCGGCCGGGACGTGGCTGACTGGACTCAGGTCGTCGCCATCTACCGTGAGGCCCAGTTGGCGCGGCGGCTGACCAGGACAGATAAACCCGCATCCGGGCAGGCTGCGGATGCTCTCGGAACGCACGACGTCCACCCGCGAAAAGCCGTTCCAGCGCCGGAAGATCAGTTCCGCATCGGGGTAGAGGAGGGCGTAACTGAGGCTTTTGTAGGGGGAAAGTTTGATTTCGAGGAAGGCAGGGGGGCGTAGGGCGGCGAAGATGAGGATGAGAGCGAGGGCTGCTTGCGTAATACGCGATGCGTGTTGCGTGCTGCGTGTGGCGTGACATTGGAAGGTGAGGGCGGCCAGGATTCCCAGGGCGGCGGCAAGGAGGACGGTGCCCTCACCGCCCACCAGTGAGGGGGCAGCGACGGCCAGCAGGCAGCCGGCGGCCGAGCCGGTCAGGTTAGCCGCGTAGGTGCGGTTGGCCCTCTCAGGCCGCACTGCCAGCAGCAGGCCGACGGCGGTGCCGCTGCAAAAGAAAGGGGTCGCCAGCGCGACGTAGTGCAGCGCCAGCACTGCTCCTTGCCGCCAGTCGTGCGCGATGCGGAAGGAATCAAAGGGAACGTAGAGGGTAAGTGCGTAGGAGCCGATGGCCGTAAGCGCGAACCCCCAACTCAACAGGATCAACGCGCGGGCGGGGTCGCGCTCCTTCAGGCGGGGAAAAAGGGCCGGCCCTGAGCGTTGTCGAAGGGTGAGGAACGTGCCGCTGGCGCCAAAGCCCAGCAGCGCCAGACTGACGATCATGAAGGCAAAGTGATAGAACTGCGCGACGGAGAAGATGCGCGTGAGGTTGACCTCAAAGGTCAGCGTGGCCGCCGAAAGGAGGAAAAGCCCTGCGTACGTTATCATCCTATTGGGGATCATTTTACACCCGCTTGTGGGTTTGGGCAACGGCCCGGCCTGTGTTACAATGAGGCAGGAGGCAGGAGGCAGGAGGCAAGAGGTAAGGAGCAGGAGGGGATGATGGGACGCACGCTGTTACTGACCGGTAGGCCGGGCATCGGCAAGACGACGGTGATCAAGGCCGTGGCGGAATCGCTGGACGAGCGAGCCGGCGGCTTCTACACCGGGGAGATCCGCGGCCCTGGCGGGCGCCAGGGCTTCCGCCTGGTGACGCTGGACGGGCGGGAGGCGGTGATGGCTCACGTGAACCTGCGCGGCCAGGGCCGGCCCCGGGTCAGCCGCTACGGGGTGGACGTGGGGGCCATTGAGCGGGTAGGCGTGGCAGCCCTTCGGCGGGCGATGCGAGAGGGTCAGATTGTAGTGGTGGACGAAATCGGCAAGATGGAACTCTCCTGCGGACCGTTCAAGGAGGCCGTACTGCAGGCGGTGGGTGGGCCGTACACAGTGGTGGCGACGGCGATGGCAAAGTCCAACCCCTGGGTGGATGGTCTCAAGGCGATGCCCAACGTGACCCTCTGGGAGGTGACAGTGGAAAACAGGGACGGGCTGGCGGAGCGGGTGATACGATGGCTGGACCGATTGGACTGAAAACAATCAGTCCAATTGGCTCTTTACAACTGAACATATGGCATATATAATCCACTTGGAGCAGGCCAATAGAGGGAGACAATGCATCTGGAACTGGATGCCGAGAGCAAACTACCGATGTACTTGCAGATCCGCAATCAACTACGTGAGCGGATCATGAACGGCGACATGTCTGCAGGCACACAGTTGCCGCCGGAGCGGACCCTGGCCCGGTCGCTGGGGGTGTCCAGGACGACGGTGGTGAATGCCTACGACGAGCTGGAGGCTGAGGGACTGATAAAGGGCCACGTGGGCCGGGGCACCATTGTCCTCGGAGGGGGGGACTGGATGGACGCACAACCCATCGCCTGGCCGGCTCACTTCAGCGGCCTGGGACGCCGTCTCGCCCAGCACGCGCAGTCCCCCGAGTTGCTCACCCTCGCCCGTTTCAGCGCCCAGCCGGGCGTCATTTCCCTGGCCCTCGGCCTGCCCGATCCGACTCTGTTGTCGCCACAGCGGCTCCGGCGGGCCTGGGAAGCAATCGTCGAACGGCTGGGGGCGGCCACCGTGGGAGTGTGCCCGGTGCAGGGGACGCCGGCCGTGCGGGAGGTGATCGCGGCCCGCATGCGCAAGCGCGGGGTGACGGTCAGCCCGGAAGGGGTGGTGGTAGCCAGTGGCTCCCAGCACGGGCTGGACCTGATGCTCCGTCTGCTGGCCGAGCCAGGGGATGCGGTGCTCGTGGAGGTTCCAACGTACTTCGGCGCGTTACAGTGCTTCCAGGCCTGGGGCGTGCGCCTCATCGGCGTTCCGGTGGACGAGGAGGGGATGGACGTCGAGCGGGTAGAGTTCCTGCTGGCTCGCTACCGCCCTCGATTCATCTACACGGTCCCCACCTACCAGAATCCCACCGGCACGACGATGAGCCTGGAGCGGCGTGAGCGTCTCCTGGCCCTGGCCCAGCGGTATCAGGTCCCCATCGTGGAGGACGACCCCTTCGGCGAACTGTACTTTCATCAGCCACCTCCGCCCCCCATCAAGGCCCTCGACCGTCACGGACACGTTCTCTACCTGAGCACGTTCTCCAAGAACCTGGCACCTGGCCTGCGGGTGGGCTGGCTGGTGGCTTCCAGCCCCTTAGCCGAGCGGGCTATTCTGCTTAACCGGGTGACAGAACTGCAGCCGAACACGGCCGGCCAGCACGTGGTGGTCGAGTTCGCGCGGCAGGGTTGGCTGGAGGAACAAATCGGGTTGGCCCGCTCCACCTACAGTACCCGGTGCCAGGCCATGGACATAGCACTCCAGCGTCACCGGCTGCCCGATATGCACTGGACGGTTCCGGGAGGCGGGATGTTTCTGTGGCTGCAACTGCCCGAGCGGGTGAATGCTCAGGATCTGCTGGTCGAAACGGGCCAGCAGGGGGTCGTCTTCCTGCCAGGCTCCCTCATGTACCCCGCCGGTGGCGTCCGCAACGTCTGCCGGCTCAACTTCAGCATGCCCGACCAGGAAGCCATCGAGCAGGGGATCACGACGATCGCCGCCGCCTTGAACCGTCTGCTGCGCAAGCCAGCGGAAGTGTCAGGCCGACGGCTGGCTGAGAGCCCAATCGTGTGACGTAGCGGGGAGCAGCAGATGGTCATAGATTTCTTGGAAAGTCGAGCAAAGAGCCTTTTCCATGTTCGGCAAGGTCTCTGACCGCAGCCGCAAGGGGCTCGGTCGGAGACCTCGTCCAACGAGCGCCGCCACGCACTGACTTTCCGAGAAGCCCCGGTCGGCGAAGGGAGGTGATGAGATGAGCAATGAGCCCTGAGACCTTTTGACGGTTCGGGCAAACGGCGGTAGAATAGCAACTAATCTCAAATGACCAACGAAATATGAAAAATGACAAATCCCACCAGGAAACAGGTGGGGTTTGTAAGGGAGGCTGAAGCAATGGAAAAGGAAGTCGGTACCGAGAAAGTCAAGCGCGGACTGGCGCAGATGCTCAAGGGCGGCGTGATCATGGATGTGACGAACGCCGAGCAGGCTCATATTGCCGAGGAGGCGGGGGCATGCGCGGTGATGGCACTGGAACGGGTCCCGGCGGACATCCGCGCCCAGGGCGGCGTGGCCCGCATGGCCGATCCGGAAAAGATCATAGAGATCATGGAGATGGTCTCCATCCCGGTGATGGCCAAGTGTCGCATCGGCCACTTCGTCGAGGCGCAGATCCTGGAGTCGCTGGGGGTGGACTACATTGACGAAAGCGAGGTGCTCACACCCGCCGACGAGGAGCACCACGTTGACAAATGGAAGTTCAAGGTTCCCTTCGTCTGCGGCTGCCGCAACCTGGGGGAGGCGCTGCGGCGCATCGGCGAGGGGGCGGCGATGATCCGCACCAAAGGGGAGGCCGGCACCGGCAACGTCGTTGAAGCAGTGCGCCACGCCCGGGCCGTGCTGGGGGAGATCCGCCGCTTGACGACGATGGCCCCCGAAGAGATGATGGCCTATGCTAAGGAGATCGGTGCCCCCTATGACCTGGTGGTCGAGACGGCCCAGTTGGGCCGGCTGTCGGTGGTCAACTTCGCCGCTGGCGGCATCGCCACCCCGGCCGATGCAGCGCTGATGATGCAACTGGGGATGGACGGGGTGTTCGTGGGCAGCGGCGTCTTCAAGTCCGGTGATCCCGCCAGGCGCGCCTACGCCATTGTCCAGGCAGTGACCCACTGCAACGATCCGGAGATCCTGGCCGAGGTGAGCCGCAGCCTGGGTGAGCCAATGGTCGGCATCAACATCAGCGAGATTCCGCAGGCGGAGCGGCTGGCAGTACGGGGGTGGTGAGCGACGAGGTCACGATTATACGAGGAACTGGGGTTTGTAGACAGCAACGAGATGCGATTGTGGCTGGAACAAGAATGAGAGTCGGCATTCTGGCTCTACAGGGGGCCTTCATCGAGCACGAGAAGGTCCTGGCCCGCATCGGCGCGGAGACAGTCGAGGTGCGGCTGCCGGAACACCTCGAGGGCCTGGATGGCCTGATCATTCCCGGCGGGGAGTCCACGACCATCGGCCAGGTAGCCCAGCGGTGGGGCCTCCTGGAGCCCATCCGCGCCTTCGCCCACTCCGGTCGCCCTCTCTGGGGCACCTGTGCGGGGATGATCCTGATGGCGAAAGAAGCGGTGGATGGCGTGCCGGGCCAGCCCCTGCTGGGGTTGATGGACATCGCCATCCGCCGCAATGCCTTCGGCCGCCAGGTGGACAGTTTCGAGGCTGACCTGGAGGTGCCCGCGCTGGGGGAGCCGCCCTTCCACGCCGTCTTCATCCGCGCTCCGCTCATTGAGCGCGTGGGGCCGGGGGTAGATGTCCTGGCCCGGCTGGAGCCCGCCCTGGGCAGCACTGAAGGGGAAGGAATGGTGGTGGCGGTCCGGCAGGGAAACCTGCTGGCAACCGCCTTCCACCCCGAACTGACGGAGGATGATCGGTTTCACCGTTATTTTGCGTGCTCTTTGGGGGTGGGTTAAGAAGACCATTTCCAACGAGGTGCGGTCAAAGGGAAGCGTCAGTTCTTCTGCCACCGCATCGGCCAGGTCAATGAGAATGGCATAGAAGAGCCAGGTGCTCCAGACTTGCAGCAAGACGCCATCGAGCGAGCCAGTCCATAGGTATGACAAACCCAGAAGGCGCTTGAGAACGGCAAACGCTTCTTCAACGGCATACACCCGTGAGCAAGCGTGCGTCAGGCCGAGTTCGTAGTCCGCTGGATGGATAGCCCGGACACGCTTGACGAAGGGGAGGTGAAGATGTAGAATTCGTTTGAGTGAGAATGAGGAAAATGATCGAGAGGGTGCTTTTTGCCTGGAGTGGCGGCAAGGACAGTTCGCTGGCGCTTCACGAGATCCACAGAACTGGCGCATACATAGTCACAACTTTGCTCACGACGGTCACTGAAGACTATGACCGTATCAGTATGCACGGCGTGCGTCGACAACTGCTGGAGAAGCAGGCAGGATCGCTTGGCTATCCTCTTGAGGTAGTTCTGATTCCGAAGAGTTGTACGAACGAAGAGTATGAGGCCAAAATGCAGAGGGTCTTGGAAAGGTGGTCTGGGCAAGGGGTGACAGGCGTTGTGTTTGGGGATGTGTTTCTGGAGGATATTCGGACGTACCGAGAGCGGAATCTGGGCAGGGCAGGGATGAAGGGAGTCTTTCCGCTTTGGGGAAGCGATACCGGTGAGCTTGCGCGGAGGTTCATCAACCTGGGTTTCAAGGCGGTCGTGACGAGTGTGGACGGCGAGGTGCTGAGTGGGGAGTTCGTCGGGAGGGACTACGACAATCAGTTCTTGGAGGAATTGCCGGAGGCGGTTGACCCTTGTGGAGAGAATGGGGAGTTTCATACATTTGTCTACGACGGCCCGATATTTCAAGAGAGGGTCAATGTCGCCAGAGGCGAGATAGTGCTGAGAGAGAATCGATTCTACTACTGCGATTTGGTGGCACAGGAGATGACGCAAGAGGCAGAGAGTTGGCAATGACAGCTTGACGCAAGCAGGGTAGGCCGCCTGCATCCAAAGACAATGCCGCCTGACAACTCGTTCTGCGATCCGTTCACTCGAAACCACGCACCGCGACTTAATCGCCCCAAGCGCGGGGGGATGAGCGGGTAAGGTTCGCAGGTTAGTGAGGTAGGTTCGACCTGTGCGAGTTGCGGGAAGATCATGTCTTTCGTTGCTCAAATAAATAGCAGCGATCGCATGGGGCATTGCTTTTGGGGCGACGGGATGTGTTATGTTTTCTGGTGCGACGATTGCGCCGTAGATGCAACGCTCTATCAACAGACGTGAGGACGCAAGACGATGGAAAGCTCGTCGGTCTTCAGTCAAGCGGCATTGCGCTAGGGAGTGGTTCAGAAGATGGGAGAGATGTAGCGCGTACTGAGAGGCGGCGGATACTGTGTACTCGTGCTGAGCGACGCTCAAGAAGATACACCCAGACGACCAAGTTTGAGCGCATGCTGGTGATGCGCAAGAGATGACTCTGAGGAGCCTACAGGAGTGAGTTACTACAACCACATCACCGACGACCTGGATGCCATGCTATCTGTCCTGCCGGAGGATATCCAGGCCGCCTTGCAAAGGATCGGCCAGCGGGATGCACTGCTGGAAGTGGTTCTGGACCTGGGTAGGGTGCCCACGGCCCGCTATACCGACGAGGAGGTGATGCTGCGGGAAGCGGAGGTCACCCACGAGGAGGTCCAGTACGTGGTGGACCGGGTAGGGGAGTTCGATGCCGACAACCGGGCCGGCATCGCCCGCACCCTCCACCGTATCGCCGCCATCCGCAACCGGAAGGGGGACGTCGTTGGCCTTACCTGCCGGGTGGGCCGCGCTGTCTACGGCACCAGCGCCATCATCCAGGACATCATCGAGAGCGGCAAGAGCGCCCTCTTGCTGGGACGGCCGGGCGTGGGAAAGACAACGATGTTGAGGGAGGCAGCCCGGGTACTGGCAGAGAAGAAGCGCGTCATCGTCGTGGACACCTCTAACGAGATTGGCGGCGACGGGGACATCCCTCACCCCGCCGTCGGTCGCGCCCGCCGCATGCAGGTGGAGATGCCCTCCCTCCAGCACGAGGTGATGATCGAGGCGGTGGAGAACCACAATCCCGAGGTCATCATCATTGACGAGATCGGACGGAAACTGGAGGCGGAGGCGGCGCGCACGATCGCCGAGCGCGGAGTACAGTTGATCGCCACCGCTCACGGTAATACACTGGATAACCTCCTCCTGAACCCTACCCTGTCCGACCTGGTGGGCGGCGTCGAAAGCGTGACCCTCTCCGACGAAGAGGCCCGCCGCCGGGGGACCCAGAAGACGATCCTGGAGCGACGCGCACCGCCCACCTTCGACGTGCTGATTGAGATTCAGGACCGGCAGCGGCTCCTCATCCACCACAGCGTGGCGGAGTCGGTGGACGGGCTGCTCCGAGGCCGGCCTCCGCAGGCGAAACTGCGCTACCGGGACCCCAGCGGGGAGATCCACATTGAGCAATTCACCCCACCATCCCTGGAGGAACGAGAGAGCAGGCGGCCCGGCGCTTCGCCTCTCAGCCCTGAGCCCGCGCTGCCGGAAGCACAGGAGACAGTGCGTATCTTCTCCTACGGCATCGCTCGCAATCGGTTGGAGCGAGCCGCCCGCCGCATGCGCGTGCCGGTCTACCTGGCGAAAGACCCGGGACAAGCCGAGGTGCTGATCACATCCAAGGGCTTCTACCGCAAGCGGCCCCGTCTGGTCGTGGACGCGGAGCGGCGAGGGCTGCCCATCTACGTCCTGCGGGCCAACACCGTCGCCCAGATGGAGGCCTGCCTGAGCGACATCTTCGACCTGGAGAGCGGATCGCCCGACTCACTGCACCAGGCGTTGCAGGAGACGGAGGAGGCCATCCGGCAAGTGCAGGGAGGCGTGCCAGAGGTGGAACTCTCCCCCCAGAACGCCTATATCCGCCGCCGCCAGCATGAACTGGCCCACGCTGCCAACCTGACATCGGAGTCACGGGGGAAAGAGTCCCATCGCCGGGTGCGTGTCTATCGAGAGGAGTAATCCAGGCAATGAGGAGTGAGACTGAGCGCTGGCTGAGACAGGCTGAGGATGACCACGCCCTTCAATCGCCTGAGGGCGCGCTTCGATGAAATGGTGCACCGGGGATTGCGGCGTGTGCCAGGGACGTGGACGACGCGAACGGAGAGTAAGTAAGAATGTTCATCACCCTTGAAGGCCCCGACGGCAGTGGCAAGACCACCCAGGCCCGCCTGCTGGCGGAGTGGTTGCGCGAGCAGGGCTACAAGGTGGTGCTGACCCGTGAGCCGGGCGGCACCAACATCGGCGACCAGATACGCGAAGTGCTGCACGATCCACGCAACACCGCTATGGACGCCCGGACCGAGATCCTGCTCTACTCCGCCTCCCGCGCCCAGCACGTGGCTCAAATCATCCGGCCGGCATTGGTGGCTGGCAAGATCATCATCAGCGACCGCTACGCCGACAGCACGCTGGCCTATCAGGGATACGGCCGGGGGCTTGACCTGGAGACACTGCGGGCGATCACCGCTTTCGCCACTGGCAGCCTCACGCCCGACCTGACGCTCTACCTTGACATCGCGCCCCAGGCAGGCCTGCAGCGCCGGCGGCTGAGCGGGGATGAATGGAACCGTCTGGATGCAGAGGCGCTGGAGTTCCACCAGCGAGTGCGGGCCGGCTACCTGGAACTGATCAAACAGGAACCGGACCGCTGGGTAGTGATCAATGCCACCCACTCAGTGGAGGAGATGCAAGCCAAAATCAGAGCGCTGGTACAGGCGAGACTGGATACTGGGTACTAGTGACGAGCATTGAGTACCAGGCATCAAATGTCCAGCCCGCCGTCGAAATCTTCACCCCCCTCGCCCATCAGTTCTGGCATCGTCTTCTCGATCTCTTCCGGGCCCTCGCCAGCCTCCAGCCGCCCCACCACCTCGTCGAACTCCGGCCCCAGGTTCTCTCCAGTCTCGGCGCTCATCTTGCGCATCCAGCGCCCCAGACTCCGGGGATCACTCTCGTCGAAGTCAGGCAAGTCGCCAAAGTCCGCCATGTCTTCCAAGCGGCTCTCCTCGGAACGGACGATGCGAACACGGGAGACCAGGCGGATGAGGTTGGTCCCACCGCAATGGGGGCAGACCGGCGTCCCCTCCTCGGCCTCAGAGAAGGTGCGCCAGAAGACCGAGGCGCGGCGTCTGCAGTCTTGACAGCGGTACTCGTAGATCGGCACGTCACCCTCCAATAGTGGTAGATTCGTAGATTCGTAAATTCGTAGATTGGGCAACTGGTTCCCAATTTACTAATTTACCAATGTACCAATCTACCAGCACCAGTATACCAATTTACCACCACACCGCAAGTAGGAGCCATTCATGGGAGAACCCTACACCTTTGCGCGTCAGCCACTACTCATTGTCATCTCGGGTCCGGCGGGGGTAGGAAAAGACAGCCTGATCCAGCGCATGAAGAAACGAGATCATCCATTCCACTTCGTCGTCACCGCCACCGACCGGGCGCCGCGTCCGGGTGAAGTCCACGGCGTGGACTATTTCTTCCTCACCACTGAGGAGTTCCTGCGGATGGGGCGGGAGGAGGAACTGCTGGAACATGCCGTCGTTTACGGACAGTACAAGGGCATCCCCAAGCAGCACGTGCGCGAGGCGCTGGCCTCCGGTAAGGACGTCGTCATGCGGATAGACGTCCAAGGCGCGGCCACCATCCGTCGCCTGACGCCAGAGGCTGTATTGATCTTTCTGACTGCGTCCTCGGAGGAAGAACTGGAGCAGCGACTGCGCGCCCGAGGGGATGATTCGCCCGAGCAACTCCAGAAGCGCATCGTCACCGCCCGCGAGGAGATGCAACGGCTGCCTGAGTTCGATTACGTCGTCGTCAACCGGGACAGGGAACTAGACCGGGCGGTGGACGACGTGCTCGCGATCATCAAGGCCGAGCACTGCCGCGTCAAGCCACGTGTGGTAGAGTTATGAATAGGCAAGCACCCCTTGAGATACACGTCGGCGACAGGGTACGCATGCGCAAGCCTCACCCCTGCGGAGGGTACGAATGGGAAGTGACCCGGACGGGTGCCGACATCGGCATACGTTGCCTGACCTGCGGCCGGCGCGTGATGCTCCCGCGCAGTAGGTTCGAGAAACGGGTGAAAGCGATACTGAGCGCAGAAGAGAATGGGGCGGCGCGCTAGACGGCTGCTTCTCCTGTTCTCCGACACAGGTGGTGGGCATCGCAGCACAGCCTATGCAGTGGCCCAGGCACTGCAGGCCCTCCACGGTGAGCAGGCCCAGATCGAACTGGTGGATGTTCTGGCCGATTACGCGCCCTGGCCTCTCAACCGCCTGGACGACATCTACCCATACATGGTTCGGCTGAGAGGATGGCCCTGGGCTGCCATCTATCACCTGTCTGACGGGCCGCGCCGGGTCGCGCTGCTGACAAGAGGCTGCTGGCCGTTGGCGCGCGTAGCCCTGCTCCGGCTCCTCCGGGACCATCCAGCCGACGTCATCGTCTGCTGCCACCCACTTCTCAACGATCCGATCCTACACACCCTGACCAAGGCCGAAGTCCAGACATCCCTGATCACCCTGGTGACCGACCTGATCGGCGCCCACTCCTTCTGGTTCGTGCCGGGGGTCACCCGCTGCCTTGTGCCGACTGAAGGTGCCCGCTGGCGAGCCCTGGCCTGTGGGCTGCCTGCCGAACGTGTCCTGGTGACCGGGCTGCCGGTGAGCCCACACTTCGTCGTGGCCGCACAGGAAGACCCCCTTGCCGTGCGACGGCGGCTGGGGCTGGTGCCAGGCCTGCCGGTGGTGCTCCTAGTGAGCGGGGCGGAGGGCATGGGGCCGTTGCGTCGCATAAGCAGGGCGGTGGCAAATAGCGGCGTGCAGGCTCAGTTGGTGGTGGTCGCGGGGCACAACGAACGGCTGCGGGCCAAGCTGGCTGCCGAGACGTGGCCCCTGCCGGTGCGTGTGGAGGGCTTCGTGCACAACATGCACGAGTGGATGCGGGCGGCGGACCTGCTGGTGACCAAGGCCGGTCCCAGCACTATCAGCGAGGCGCTGGTGATGGGATTGCCGATCGTGCTGAGTGATGCGCTGCCGGGCCAGGAGCGGCCCAACGTGGACTACGTCGTGCAGGCCGGTGCCGGCGTCTGGGCACCGACACCCAGGCAGGTGGTGGCGGCGGTGCGAGAACTGCTGGCCCCCGGCAACCTAAGGCTAGCGCAGATGGCCGCCTGTGCCCGCGCCATAGCCCAACCCGATGCTGCCTGGCGTGTAGCCGAGACCGTGTGGGCCATCGTCGGCGGAGAATTGGCCTGACAGCCAATTTGTGCTACAATACTTGAAACCCCCGACGGGAGTCGAGGGAGCGGTCATGGCATCTTCAAGGAGGGCTGTGTGGCTCCCCCACTTAGCAGTGGGGGCTTCTTTAAGAGCCTGCAAAAGAATAACTTCCCGATTTGGTAGGGCAGGTTGGCCGCGGCTTGGATAGGAGTGCCGGACACTGGTGGGCCTTGGCAAACATCGGGCCGTGTTGGGGAAAGCGAAAGAGCGGCCTACCTGCCATTTCGCGGGGCGGCAGGTAGACGGCTTGGGCGATTTGCCTTAATGGAGGCAGCCGAGACGAATGTGACCAGTACGAGGCAGTTGCTTGTCTGACGCGCCGCCAACCTGCCCTACGGTGGCCGATAGCTTCAAAAACGGGAAGTTATCTCTTAACGGCCCCTAAGGAGGCAATCTATGGAAAAGAAGTTCAAAGTCCTACGCACCATCGGCACTGTCTGGAAGATCCTGGCCTGGATCACGCTCATCGTCGGCGTCCTCTCCTCCATCGGCGTACTGCTGACGAGCATCTTCGGGGGAGGGATGCTGAGTCAGTTCGGCCAGGAGTATGGCCAGGTGCCCCGTACTTCGTGGATCTTTGGTCTGGCGGGAGGCATCGTTGGGTTTATCGTCCTGCTCGTCATCACCATCGTCTACTTCCTGCTACTGTACGCCATTGGCGAACTCGTCTACCTGCTGCTCGCCATCGAGGAGAACACACGCCTGGCAGCGCAGTGGATACAGGCGCACTCTGCACCTTCAGCCTATCCTGCCGCACCACCGACCTATTCTCCTCCTCCCCCTCCCGCACCGCAGTAGGGGCAACGCATCTCTGGTAGAGGCTTCGCTGAGGGTTTATCTGCTCGCAGGATGCAGCGCCCCTACCACACAATTACACAATCGCCTGCTCCCGTTCGGGCCCCACGCCGATTAAAGTCACCGGCACGCCCACCCGCTCCTCGATCCGCGCCACGTACTCGCGTGCGGCGAGAGGCAGGTCACCACGGCTGCGCACCACGCTGATGTCCTCCGCCCAGCCGGACAATTCCTCGTAGACTGGTCTCCACTGAGCCAGCGATTCCACGCCAAACTCGGCCGGGAAAACCTCGGTGCGCTCCCTGCGGCCACGTTCAGTCCGAACTCCATCCCGTTCGTAGGCTACCGCCACCTTGAGTCGCTCCATCCCGCTCAACACGTCCAGTTTAGTCAGCGCGAACTCATCCAGGCCGTTGATCCGGGCAGCATAGCGCAGGATGACCAGGTCCAGCCAGCCGCATCTTCGCGGCCGCCCCGTCGTCGTCCCATACTCGCCGCCGACCTCCCGTATCCGGTCGCCGACCTCGTCCAGCAGTTCAGTGGGGAACGGGCCCGCACCCACCCGGGTGGTATAGGCTTTGGCGACGCCGATGACGCGAGAGACGTGTCGAGGTCCGAATCCCAACCCGGTCAGCGCGCCACCGGCCACCGTCGAGGAACTGGTGACGTAGGGGTAGGTGCCGTGGTCCAGGTCCAGCAACAATCCCTGGGCTGCCTCGCAGAGTACCATCTCCCCGGCCGCCAGCATCTCTCCGACCAGGGCCGACCCATCGGTCAAGTGGGGCGCTAGCCGCTGGGCATAAGCACAGTAGTCGGCCGCGACCTGCTCCGGCGGGAGCGGCTCCGCACCGTACTGCTCCTGCAGGCGGCGGTTGTGAGCCCGAACGGCCTCGGCCACGCGCTCGGCGAAGTGTTCGGGGCTGGCCATGTCACCAGCGCGCAGGTTGACACGGGCCGCCTTATCGGCGTAGGTCGGGCCGATACCCCGCTTCGTCGTCCCGATGGCCCCTCGGCCACGAGCCGCGTCCCGTGCCCCATCGAGGGCCCGGTGAGTGGACAGGATGATGTGAGCGGCCGCACTTATCTTCAACCGCGACGGCCCCACGTCCACACCGAGCGCCGCCAACTCGTCCATCTCTGCCACCAACTGTGCCGGGTTGACCACCACTCCCGCGCCGATGAGAGAGAGCAAATCAGGATGGAGAATTCCTGAGGGCACCAGGTGCAATTTGAGCGTATGCCCCTGAGCGACTACGGTGTGACCGGCGTTGTCGCCGCCGTTGAAACGGGCGACGAGTTGGGCCTCGCGTGCCAGCCAGTCCACCACGCGCCCCTTTCCCTCATCCCCCCACTGAGCACCCACCACGACAATTGCAGGCATTGCGCTTCCTCCTCTCACAATCTCCTGACACAACGTGAGGCGGTGCGGGGAAACCGGCACCACCTTCCCCTTTTTTTATCATACACGAGAATAGGACACATGTCAACTAGCCACCAGGCGCTGGGTGCACTACAAAAAGACTCTCTCGGCCACCTGTTAGGTTTATGTAAAGGTTACTACTCAGCCGCTGCTCCGAGCCCCCGTCTCGGGGGCATCCCATGCGGAGAATAACCACTCAGGGTGAAGTACTCTCGCTGTCGCCGCCCTCGGGGACGAGGGCTGGGAGCCTGACAACATCCAACCTGCGACAGGCTGAGTAGTAACATGTAAAGTATATCTTCGATGACGGAGGCGACACGACAGGTTCGCGCAACCAGATGCAGGCTGGCGTGTTCTAATTCTTGTCAATCTTGACCAGGGAGACAAACATGGGTACTCTTCTGAGCATGGCCGTGATCATAAGCGGTTACCTGCTGGGCTCGATCCCGGTGGGGCTGCTGGTCGTGCGGGCGACGACGGGGAAGGACGTGCGCGAGGTCGGCAGCGGGCGCACCGGCGGCACCAACGCCCTGCGGGCCGCCGGGCTCTGGGTGGCACTGCTGACGGCATTGGGCGATGGTGCAAAAGGACTGTTGGCCGTGTGGCTGGCGCGGGCGCTCGTGAGGGCACCCGCAGTCGAGGCGCTGGCCGGCCTGGCGGCCGTGGTCGGCCATAACTACTCGATCTTCATCGGCTTCAAGGGAGGTGCCGGGACCGCGTGCACCGTCGGTGGGGCCATCGGTCTGTGGCCCTGGAACGGGGCTATTCTAATAGGGATGGGCGCAGTGGCGATCGCGGCCACGCGCCACGCCTCGGTAGGCTCCATCACCGTTGCGTTGCTGCTCCCGATTATCTTCGCGCTGCGAGCATGGCTGGCGGGCGCGCCGTGGGCCTACCTGATCCACGGGCTGGGCGCAGCGGCGTTGACGCTGTGGGCGCTGCGGCCCAACATCCGGCGGCTGCTGGAGGGACAAGAGCGAAAGGTTACATTGCGTAAAACAACGTAGGCTGCAGAATAGACTGCACCAGTTGCACTACCCGGTGGGCACCGCCAGGACGCCGATGACTCCTGCACCGGCGTGGCAGGCCAGCACCGCCCCTGTCTCTCGCACCCAGATGTGTTCCCTGGAGAAGCCGAGGCGCTCCGCTAATCGGTCGGCTATTTCTTCCGCCATCTCCTGTCTGCACGTGTGCACCACCGCCAGGTGTTCCAATGGCCCCAGTTGCTCGACCTGGTTCAGCGCACGCTTCAGCCCACCTCGAAACGAGCGGGCCGCGCCCAGCAGCCGCAGTTGCCCATCCACCACGTTGATGATGACCTTGATGTTGAGCGCCCGCGCCATCCGGTCCGCGATGGCGATGAACCCATCGGCCCGTCCCCCACGCCGCAGGTTTTCCAGCGTGTCCAGCACGATCATCAGACGCATCCGCGCCCGCAGGTTCTCCAGCAGCGCGAGAATCTCCTGCATCGAGCGTCCGGCCCATGCGGCCTGAGCCGCTGCCAGGGCCTGTAATCCCAGGCCCAGGGAAAGCGAAAGGGAATCAAAGACCTTCACCGCCTCGCCAAAGCGCTGGGCGGCCACGTGGGCTGCGTTGAACGTGCCACTGTGCTTTCCGGTGATCGTCAGGCACAGCACCTGCTTTCCCTGCGCGACCAGTCGCCCAAAGACTTCCTCGAACGTGCCGACCGAGGGCTGGGAGGTCTGAGGATGGTGTCGCCCAGCGGCCTTCTCCCAGAACTCCTCCACGGACAACTCCCCGTCGTCGTACACCTCTGGCCCAAAGCGGAGGATGAGCGGCACCACGGCGATCTTGAACCGCTCCACCAGTCGTCGCGGAAGGTCACAACTGCTGTCGGTCACGATGCGTACAACCCGTTCCATTTCGGCCCCCTTTTTCACAAATCTGTGAGTAGAAACACATACCCCGGCACAGCGTTACGCTTCTGTCAGAAGCGCGTGTTCCGGGCCTGATCCTATCCATAGCAAGGTCATCAAGTGGCGATGGCCCGGTCGCGCAAGCAGGTGCACCGGTCACCTCGACCCTGCCAGGATTGTACTATATCTTACCACGAGGGCAAGCGAGCACACTCCAATTTTGGAGCAGCCCGCCAATGTGATATAATTAGGGTGTGTTTCATTTCGGTTGGACGTCCGGCTTCAGCCGGAGAATCCCCGCTGAAGCGGAGCGTCCGCTCCTTTCCTCCAACCCATTTGAAACACACCCATATAATTAGAGCTTGAGAGATATGAGCACCTCGTCGCTGACCATCGGTATCGAAGAGGAATACCAGATCATTGACCCTGCCACGCGGGAGGTGCGCTCCTACGTGCAGCGATTCCTCGAGCAGGGTCAAACGGTGCTGCCCGACCAGATCCGCCCCGAGTTCCTGCAATCGCAGGTGGAGGCAGGCACGCGCATCTGCCACGGTATCCAGGAAGCGCGCCGCGAAGTGATCCGCATGCGACACTCAATCTGCGAACTGGCCGAACGCGAGGGGTTGCGGGTGGCGGCGGCAGGCACACATCCCTTCTCCTCCTGGGCGCGCCAGGAAGTCTCCCCCTTTGGCCGCTACCCCGAACTGGCCCGCTTCCTGCAAGACGTGGGACGGCGGCTGCTGATCTTCGGCATGCACGTCCACGTCGGCATCAAGGATCGGGAACTGCTCATCGAGGTGATGAATCAGATCCGCTACTTTCTGCCCCATCTCCTCGCCCTCTCGACCAGTTCCCCCTTCTGGCACGGCCGCGATACGGGGTTGAAGTCCTACCGCAGCGTCGTCTTCGAGAGCCTGCCCCGCACCGGCATCCCTCAGCAGTTCGGTTCCTACGCCGACTACCGCAGGTACGTGGACACGCTGCTGGCGACGGGCAGCATAGATGAGCCTACCCACATCTGGTGGGACGTGCGCCCCAGCGAGAAGTTCCCCACGCTGGAGGTACGCATCCCCGACATGTGCACGCGAGTGGAGGAGACGCTGTGCCTGGCCGCGCTGGTACAGGCCATCGTGGCCAAACTGGTGCGCCTGCGGCAAGCCAACCAGACCTGGCGACTGTACCGGAAACACCTGCTCGACGAGAACAAGTGGCGCGCGGTGCGCTACGGCATCGCGGAGAAACTGATTGACTTCGGCAAAGCGAAAGAGGTACCGTTCCCCGCATTGATCGAAGAACTGCTGGCGTGGGTAGACGATGTGGTGGATGAATTGGGAAGCCGGGCGGAGGTCGAATACGTCCATAACATCCTGCGCCAGGGCACCAGCGCCGACCGCCAACTGGCCGTCTACCGCCACACAGGGGATTTCCGGGCCGTGGTAGACCATGTGGTGGAGGAGACGCGGAAAGGGCTCGAGTGATCCCGTTCAGGGAGGAACAAAATGGCAGGTATCAAATTGCTCACAGTGCGCGGCATTGAGATCAAGATGCACGTCACCTTTCCACTGGTCCTGGTGTGGGCCGCCGTGCAATTCGGGTTCCTGAGTACGGGTGGTTTCTCGCTATCAGGAGCCGCCTTCGGCATCGTCGTCACGCTGCTCTTGTTCATCTGCGTCGTGATCCACGAACTGGCACACAGCATGGTGGCGGTGCGCATGGGCTTCCCGGTGCGCGACATTGTCCTCCTGCCGTTGGGCGGCCTCGCGCAGATGGAGCGTATGCCCGAGCGCCCGGCCCAGGAGTTCCTCATGGCCATCGCCGGCCCACTGAGCAACGTCGCCATCGCCGTGCTGTTGATCGTGGTCGGCCTTTTACTTGGCATAGATGTACAACTGCGGACAGACCTCACACACCTGGGTTGGGCAGACGCCCTTCCCTACCTCATATTCACTAATATCGGGCTGGCCGTCTTCAACCTCGTCCCCGCGTTTCCAATGGACGGTGGGCGGGTGCTGCGCGCGCTGCTGGCGACCATAATGTCCCACGCCCGCGCCACCGCCGTGGCCGTCAAGGTGGGCCAGGGGTTGGCTTGGATCCTGGGACTGGTAGGTCTGTGGGACGGCAACTTCGTGTGGATCCTGATTGCCATCTTTGTGTACTCTGGGGCGGCCCAGGAAGGGCGAATGGCCCAAGTCAAAAACGTGCTTCAGGGCCTGCGGGTGCGCCAGGCTTTCTCCCACCGGGCCCTGGTTCTTTCCCCTGATGACCCGATCAGCCGCGCCGCCGACCTCACGCTCGAGAGTTTCCAGGCCGATTTCCCTGTCTGCGATGAGGGACGAATCGTGGGCTTGCTCACACACACCGACGTCATCCGAGCCCTCAAGCAGCGCCGGCCGGAGACGCCGGTGCGCGAGGTCATGCGGGTGGAATTTCCTACCGTCGGGCTGGATGATGGATTGTTCGAGGTCCACCAGCAGATGGCGGAGGCAGGGCTCAATGTATTGCCCGTGATGGATGAGGGGCAATTCCTCGGCCTGCTCACCCGCCGCGACGTGAACGAGGTCTACCAACTGCTCTCGGTCAGTCCAGAACTGATGACGCAAAGGCAGGACAAGTGATCACCACTGCCGAAGCACGGCGCTATTACGGAGGCACCGACACGGTCCACGACTTCGACCACGTGCTGCGGGTGCTGGCGCTGGCGGAGCGTATCGGGCGGGCGGAGGGAGCCGACCTGGAGGTAGTACGGGCGGCGGCGCTCTTGCACGACGTGGGGCGAGAGCAAGCCGAGGCGGATGGGCTCGACCACGCTGCCTTCGCCGCCGACCGGGCACGGGAGATATTGAACGGGCAGCCAGCCGCGAAGGTGGAGGCCGTGGCCCACGCCATCGCCGCCCATCGCTTCCGCAGCGGGCCGGAGCCAGCCACGCTGGAGGCGCAGGTGCTCTTCGACGCCGATAAACTGGATGCCATCGGCGCGGTGGGAGTAGCGCGGGCCTTTGCTTACGGCGGCGCGCACGGGCAGCGGCTGTGGGCTCCCATTGAGACCGTGGACGTGGCTCGCTGGATGGAAGAAGGGGACGACCCCAGTACACACACTCCAGTCCACGAGTTCGTCGTCAAACTCTCCCGCCTCAAAGGGCAACTCTTCACCCCAACGGGCCGCTCTATCGCCGAAGAACGCCATGCTTACATGGTCGCCTTCTTCGAGCGGTTCGATGCCGAAGTGCAAGGGGAGCGCTAGAGAGCCGAGGGAGACCATGCGCCTTAACCAACTTCGCATGGACTGGAAAGTCGTCACCGCCATCGTCGTCTCCACGCTGACGATGGTGGTGGAGCATTACCACCGCATCTTCGCCTACAAGGCCTGCGACCGGCTGCTCTTATACCTGGGCGTGCCGCTGTTGGTCATCCTGCTCATCTTCCACGAGTCGCCCGCCCGGTACGGCTTCCAGTTGGGCGATTGGAAGGCGGGGCTGGCGCTCACGGCAGCGGGCTGCTGCGGGCTGGCACTCGTGATACCGTTCGTGGCTCGCACTGGGGAGTTCCAGGACTATTACGCGCCTCAGGTCAATTCCGCCATCCCCTTCGCACTCAATGCTGCTCTGGACCTCTTTGGCTGGGAATTCCTGTTCCGCGGCTTTCTGCTCTTCGCGCTTTACCCTGCCTGTGGCCCCTACGCTATCCTGCTCCAGGCGGTCCCCTTCGCCATCGCCCACTTCGGCAAGCCAGAACTGGAGACGCTGAGTTGCATCTTCGGCGGCAGCGCGTTCGGCTACATCGCCTGGCGCACCCGCTCGTTCTTCTACCCGTTTCTGATCCACTGGTTCCTGACAACCATCACCGTGCTGCTCGCCAGCGGTGCGGTAGGGTGAGAGCCCCATCTTTCAATCTTTCACAGCCCCACCTCCGCCACCCGCTGCCGCCCCAGGTCAATCAGCTCCTGGATAGTGGCGACGAACCCTGCGGCGGCTTCAACGCTGGGGAGTGGGGCTTTCTCTTCGTCTTCAGCCGGTGGGGCGGTGAGGACACGGACGCGGTCCACGCGGGCGGCCAGGTCAGTGGGGATGCGGCCGGGAGCGACCAGTTCTGCCTCCACCAGACGCGGGGAGGGCAGTGCTTCGCCGGGCGTTTTGTCCTTGACGAGCGAGAGATGCGTGCTCAAGGCCCATCCCAACGCCTGGCGCACGGGGCGCATCACCTCCTCCGGGAAGCCGCCCTGTAGCACGACGGACGCCAGTTTGAGCCGCTTGTCGGCCGTGTCGAAGCCCTTGTTGGCACGGCGCAGTTTCTTTTCCAATGCCTTCCGTGCGTCGTCGCGGGCGGGGGCGGGGATGGCCGGGGCCCGGTAAACGGTGGTGGACTCGGCCGTCTGCTCCATTACCCCGCCGGTGAGGGTGGAGAGCGCCCGGTAACCCTCCTGCTCCATCAGCAACAAACCTGGCGTGGGGAAGTCGCCGTAGTGTTCGTTGAGCAGCGCTTCGACCTTGGGGCGCAGTTTGGCCGGTTCGCGGTCCACGACGACGAGGGCGTTCCCGTCGGCGGGGGCGCCAGGGAGTTGCGGGGCCTGTCGCACCAGGAGAATGCGGCCCGGATAGCGGCCCACCAGCAACTCGGCGAAGCCCTGCAACGTGGGCGTGGGTACCGCTTCCGGTTCCGCCCCGGGTGGGGCGGCCGTGGGTTCGAGCACCAGTTCCGGCTTGATCGCCTCTCGTGCGCCCAGCAGCACTTCGAGCCGCTGCAAGAGACCCTGGCCCGCATCTTTGAACGAGAGGTCGGTGACGGTGCTATCCTCGTTAAGCGCCGCGTCAAAGACGGCTCGCTTGGCAGCCAGCGTGTCGAGCATGCGCTCCTCAATGGTGCCTTTGGCGATCAGGTTGACGACGTTGACGGTGTGCAACTGGCCGTGACGGTGGGCACGGGCGATACGCTGGGCCAGCACGGCTGGGTTCCAGGGCAGGTCGAGGTTGACCACCATGCTGGCGGCCTGCAGGTTCAGCCCCACGCCGCCGGCATCGGTGGAGAGGAACACTTTGCACTGGGGGTCTTCGAAGAATTGCTCGATCAGCGCGCCGCGCTTCTTGGAGGGCACGTCGCCGGTGAGTTTGACCCAGCCCAGTTTTAGTTTTTCCAGCGCTGGCTCGGTCAGATTGAGCATGCGCGTCCATTGGCTAAACAGGATGGCCTTGTGGCCGTTGCTGGCGACCTCCTCGTCGAGAATCTCGCGCAGTTCGCGCAGCTTGGGGGCGGTCTTCTCGCGGTCATGGGGTTTGATCTCCGGATCGTGGAGCGCCAGGGCGTTGCAGATCAGGCGCATTTTGACCAGAGACCCTAACAGGATTTTGTGTTCATCCGGCGTAAGCGGGCGCCGGCGTGCTCGCGCCATCAACTGGGCAACCCTTTGCTCGTATTCGCCGTAGGCTTTCCACTGGGGATCGGTCATCTCAACGAAAAAGTTGCTATCAATGCGTTCCGGCAGGTCGAGCAGCACCTCCTCGCGCACGCGGCGCAGGACGTAAGGCGCGATACGGTGGCGCAGTTCGTCCAGGTTCTTGTAGCCCAGCACCTTATAGGAGCCGGACGGCCGCCGCTCGGTCTCATAGTAACGCTGGTTGAAGCGCCACAGCGGGCCGAGGATGGTGGGGTCAATGAACTGAAAGACCGAGTAGAGTTCGTCCAGCCGGTTTTCCAGCGGAGTGCCGGTCAGGACGAAAGCATAGGGACTGCGCAGTCGCTTGACCTTATCTGCGGTTTTCGTGCGCCAGTTCTTGATCCTCTGCGCTTCGTCGAGGATCACCAGGTCGAACTCGCGCCGGATGATCTCTTCCTCGTCGAAGCGCACCAGTTCGTAGTTGATGACGTTGAAGAACTGGAGGTCTCGATATAGTTGGCGGCGCTGAATGGGGTTGCCCTCGATCACCTGGACGGACAGCGAGGTGAAGCGGCGGATTTCGCGTGCCCACTGGTGCTTGAGCGAGGCGGGGCAGACGATCAGCACGTGCTGGATGTCGCGCAGTTGCTTGAGCAGGGCGGCGGCGGCGATGGCCTGCACCGTCTTGCCCAGGCCCATGTCGTCGGCCAGCAACGTGCGCCGGCCGAAGGTCAGGTGGAGCAGTCCCTCCTCCTGGTAGCCGTAGAGGGGTGTCGAGAGGACACTGAGCGAGCGATTGCCCTGCTCCACCTGGTCGAGGAACCAGTGCTTTTGTTGCCGAACCGCCTCGATGTCCTGTTGGTTTTTCAGATGGTCATGCACAGCCTGACCCACGTGAATCTGCTCCCGGTCGCGTTTGGGCAACCGGTTTAGTTCACCAAGCAGCGCGGGCAGGCTCTGCGTGACCTTGCCCTGCAAGACCCCTTCGGCGTCAAAGTAACGGGTCAGCAGCGCGTGTAGTTTCTTGCGTTCAGGGAAAGGCAATGTGACGCGGACGGTCGTCCGCTCGGCGTGGTGGGCGTACATCTGCGTGATGGGCGGGGCCTGGGTGATGAGTTCCTCCCACTGGTCGGCAAACTCTTTCTCCAGGTTCGCCAACACGCCCTCAATATGTTTGCACGTGCCGATGGTGTTGGTGCGATAGTCGGGGCAGGTGCAGGTGTTGAGCCGCTCGGTGAGCGAGCGAATCTGGACGGTGTAGGCCCGTTCGGACGCAGAGGTCACCTCAAAGGTGCTGTAGACTGGATGCTGGCCCTGGTTGACGATTTTGACGAGCTCTTCCATGCCGCGCTTGCGGCGGCGCTCGATCTGTTCCTGGAGCATATCTATCTGTTGTTGGGTCTGATCCATCTGGTCCCCTCCCTGGGACGTCATGGAATACACTCGAGTCCCTGTTCTGCAAAGTGACGGTCGAACGTGAAAGCCGTTTTGATACCAAGCCGGCGCATGGTATCGAAACTGACACAATCAACCAGGCTGAGTTGTCTACGGGCAGCGATGAGCAGCGCAGTGACACCGGCACTATGCGCTCTCTCATCCACCCACTCGACGCGCAGCACCGGTACCACATCTTCTTGCAAGACCCTGGTGGCTGCCATCCCTAGCCGGTGTTGCACCAGGGCAAACGTCTCAACCAGCACGTAATTCGTGCAAACCAACTCTGTCCCCTGGGTAATCAGGTCGGCCCAAGCCTGCTTGGCCTGCTTGTGGTTCTGGTCGTCGGCGTCCAGAACTGCGAAGAGGGCCGACGTGTCTACGAATACGCTCATCCTCGATACGCCTCCGCCAGGTACCGATCGTGTTCAGCCGAGATGTTGAGTTGCCCAGAATGAAAGCGTCCGGCGGCAGCGATAGCCCTCCGCCGTCTTTCCGCTATGTCAACGCTACTCGATTGCCGAATCAGATGATCTACACCCTGACGGATTAACTCGGCGACGGAACTCTGACGAGCAGCAGCCAGGGCTTTGAGGGTCTGCGCTTGTGCTTCGGTCAACTGTATTTGGGTGCGAATCATGGCCCACTCCTTGTTGACAAGGTGATTACACCGATGCCGCAATGATAACACATCATTCGGGAATGAGCAACAAGTGGCTCTACGCGGATTCGTGGGGTGCTCAGATTAGTCAAAGGCTGGGTCTGGAAGGCGGCGGCGCCAATCACAGCGCAGCGTCCTCTCGCTTCTTGTCGTTATCCGTTGATGCCCTGGAATCCGCGTTCTGCGCGGCCGGCACGATCACCTGTAGCCGGCCCGGCAGGGTGGTATATTCGATGTGGGTCGCAGATAGATCGAATAGTTCGCCATCGGCCTGGATGGGAGTGGGCGGGTCGCACTCGATGGTCAGGCAGGTGGTGCGGACGTAAGTGATCTCCGGGCGCTCGACGTGGCTGCCATCGAACGTAGTCGGCAGCAGGCGCAGTAACTTGAGCCGTCCCAGTTTTCCAGCAAATATGAAGTCCAGGTAGCCGTCATCTGGCTCAGCGCGGGGCGTCATCCAGAACGCGCCTCCGGTGCGGCGGGTATTGCCTACAGATACCAACGCGACAGCCCCCTCGTACTCCCCGTCGTCCCAGGTAAGCCGCATACGCCAGGGCTTGTGACTGAGGATAGTCTTGAGCGCAGCCAGGACGTAACGCGGCGTGCCTTTGACCCGCTTCATCGCCGCCTGGGTGATGGTCACCATCGGCTCCAACCCTATCGCCGAGTTGTTGTCGAAGAAGCGGCCGTTGACGCACCCCACGTCAATGACGCGCGTGTGTCCCGCCATGATAACCCGGCAGGCTGCCTCGACCTCCTTCTCCATGCCGAGCATGGCGGCGAAATCGTCGGCCGAGCCGAGGGGGATGACGCCAAATGGGCCGACCACCTCATCGCTGGCGGCCTGCATCAGGCCGTTGACCACCTCGCTGATGCTTCCGTCGCCGCCAGCGGAGACGATGGGGGAGAAGCCCGCCAGCGCCGCTTCCCGCGCCAGTTCGATGCCGTGGCCTGGCTCCTCAGTGACGACCAATTCATAGTCCAGGCCAATCTTCTGGCACGCCCGCTCGATGTCGGGGATGGCCGCCTTAGCCCTCCAGCGGCCCGCGTACGGATTGACGATGATTTTGGCTATGTTCATTTCTTCTTCCTCCTCGTGCCTATGATAGCGAAGGTTGTCATTCTGCGCAAGTGCTGGCCGGCCGGGTTGTGCTTGACGAAAGCGGTGGTTTGCGCTACAATAGCGCCGCCTTGCGGGTGGGCTCAGGCCTCGCCTGCTTGATTGAAATTTGATTGAAATTCTATTCAAGCGTGGCTAAGATCTATGGGAAACCGTTCGTAGTGCGCACCTCAGTGCGCTTTTGGGGCGCTGAAGCGCCCGCTACGAACCTGTTTTCACGAAAGCGACGACGAGTGTTCGGGAGGTAATGAATGGCTCAACAGACAGAGCAGGTTGAGTTGACGGCCGAAAAGCGGACAGTGCTGGGCAAGCAGGTAAAGCAACTGCGGCAGCAAGGGTGGGTGCCGGGCGTGATATATGGACATGGTTTCGACCCCATGCCTCTGCAGTTCGAGGCGCGAAGTTTGCGACAAGTGCTCTCCCAGGTCGGCAGTAGCCAACTCATCAGCATCAAGGTCAAGGAGCAGAAGCGGCCCGAGATGGTCCTGGTGCGTGAAGTACAGCGTGACCCCATCCGGCGCACTGCGTTGCACGTGGACTTTTATCGCGTGATGATGACCGAGCGCCTGACGGCTGAGGTGCCGTTGGAGATAGTCGGGGAACCTCCAGTGCTGGAGCAGAGCGAGGGCATTCTGCTACATGGTATTTCCACCATTGAGGTTGAATGTCTGCCTGGCGACCTGGTGGACGCGATCGAGGTGGATCTCTCGGACCTGACCGAGTTGGACCAGGGATTGTACGTGCGCGACCTGGCTGTCCCGGCCGGCATAGAGGTCCTCACCGATCTTAACGAGATGATCGTGCGTGTGGTACCGCTGAAGGAGGAAGAAGAAGAAGTAGTAGCAGAGGAAGTAATAATGCCTGAGGCCGAAGAGGTCGAGGTTATCACAGCAGCCGAGGCGAAAGGGACGCCTGGCGAAAAGGAAGAAGATTAGCGATGGACAGAGCGAGAGGCGGAGCGGGGGTGGGCAAACAAGCCGGCCTCCGCTCTTTTGATTCTGGCCTGCTATGCTTGACAGAGAGGGAATTACGGTATAGAATGACCTAGGGTACGAGGCGGGCTGTTGTGGAGCGGTGCGAATGGAGTACAAGGATTACTACAAAATCCTGGGAGTGGATCGAAACGCTAGCGAGAAAGACATCAAGCGGGCCTACCGTCGGTTGGCCCGTCAATTTCATCCCGATGTCAATCCGGGTGACAAGCAGGCTGAGGAGAAGTTCAAAGAAATCAACGAGGCCCACGAAGTCCTGAGTGACCCGGAGAAGCGGGGCAAGTACGACCGGCTAGGTACCACTTGGCAGCAATGGCAGCGCATGGGCCGCGACCCGGGCCAGTTTGACTGGTCCCAGTGGTTCGCCGGTGCGCCGGGAGGGGAACGTGTCGAGTGGAGTGGCAACCTGGGCGACCTCTTTGGCGGCGCAGGCGCGGACATGTTTTCGGACTTCTTCCGCACTATCTTTGGCGGGATGGGTGACGCAGGGCGCGCTCGCACCGCTGAGGATCTCTTCCGCCACACAACCGGCCGGCGCACCCTGCGTGGACAGGATATGGAAGCCACGGTGGAGATCACGCTGGCAGAGGCATCCCACGGCACCACCCGCGTGTTGGAGCAAGATGGGCGCCGGATTCGGGTGAAGGTCCCACCGGGAGCGCGGAGTGGATCAAAGGTGCGGATCGCTGGCAAGGGCGGCTCCGGCTACGGAGACAGCCCACCTGGCGATCTTTACTTGAACATCACGGTCAAACCACACCCGGCCTTCAAGCGCGAGGGGGACAATCTGCGTTGCAACGTTGACGTGGACCTATACACCGCTGTGCTGGGTGGTCAGGTACGGATCTCGACGCCGAACGGAGATGTATTGTTGAGGATCCCCGCTGGCACCAATAGTGGTAAGACCTTCCGTCTACGGGGCAAAGGGATGCCCAACCCACGCAGTCCAAAGCAGCATGGTGACCTGCTGGCTACAGCCCAGGTCCAGGTCCCCCAAAGGCTGAGTGCCCGTGAGCGGGAACTGTTCGAGGAATTGGCCCGCCTCCGAGAGGAGTAGAATGACCTCACACAAACGAAGCGTGCTCATATTGCCTTTGGTATTGGGCATGCTGGCCTGTACCTGTAACAGCCAGGAGCTCTTCTTTACACCCACTCCGACCGTGCCCCCCGCTACTCCCACCCCCCTCCCAGAGAGGGTCATCGCCGAGGTGGACGCGGAGGATGCTCTGCTGATCAACCTCTACCAGCAGACCAACCCGGCCGTGGTCTACATCGAAGTGCTGATGAAACACGAAGGAACACTCATGCCACTCGGCACCGGGTCCGGCTTCGTGATAGATACGGAAGGACGCATCGTCACCAACGACCACGTCATCGAGGAGGCTGATGCTGTCCAGGTCACTTTCTCCGACGGCAGTGTGGCCGAGGCTCAGGTTCTGGGCCAAGACCCATACTCTGATCTGGCCGTGATCAAGGTGGATGTCTCTCCCGAGTACCTGGTGCCATTGGAAATGGGCGATTCGAGCACGCTCCAGGTAGGGCAGCGGGTCATCGCCATCGGCAACCCATTCGGGCTGGAAGGAACGATGACCGTTGGAATCATCAGCGCACTGGGGCGTACGCTGCCGACCCAGGTAGCGCGGAACGTCGGTTCTTTCTCCAACCCTGAGATCATCCAGACCGACGCGGCCATCAACCCGGGCAACTCCGGCGGGCCGCTGCTGGATACTCGTGGGCGGGTGATCGGCGTCAACTGGGCCATCCGCTCACCGACGGGCACCAACGCCGGCATCGGTTTCGCCGTGCCGGTCAACACCGTCAAACACATTGCGCCCTACCTGATTGAGCAGGGCACCTACCACTACCCCTACCTGGGCATCACTTCTGACAACCGTTTCACCGTGGCGGAACTGGCAGGCCCGTTAGGGTTACCGGTGACGCACGGGGTGCTCATCTCCGAAGTCCAGCCTGAGACCGCTGCAGATCGGGCCGGTCTGCGGGGCGGCGACCACGGGGTCGAGGTCATGGGGACAACGGTGATAGCGGGCGGCGACATCATCACCGCCATTGACGGATATGAACTGTACACCTTCGATGACTTGATCGCCTATCTGGTGCGCGAGGTGGAAGTAGCCCAGAAAGTTGTGTTGACCATTGTTCGCGACGGAGAGAAGTTGGAAGTCCCAGTGACATTAGGGGAGAGACCATAATCAATGAACAATGAGCAATGAACAATGAGCAATGAGCAATGAGCAATGAGCAATGAGCAATGGACCGATGAACAAATTTCAGAGATCAGGGATCAGGAAACGGCTGCTAACGGCTGATAGCAGCGGCTAAGGAAAGAGGTAAGAGCAATGTTCAAACAAGAGGATTTGCGCGAACTGGCAACGTATCAGGCTGAAACGCCAATATTGAGCGTCTACCTGAACGTGGACCCGACGGAACAGACGACGGATGAATATAAACTGGCGCTGCGGCAAATGCTGAAGCAGGCGGAAGGGGTTGCCGCACCCGAAGATATGGCAGCAGTGGAGCGGTTTTTCGACCACGAGTACGATTGGTCAGGCCGTGGAGTGGCCATTTTCTCTGGTGCCGAAGAGGGATTCTGGCATATGTATTCCCTGGCCGTTCCCGTTGCTTCCGGGGTGACGGTGGCCCGTAAACCCTACATTTGGCCGCTGGCGGCGCTGGTGGACGCCTACAGCAATTACGCAGTGGTGCTGGTAAATAGGCAGGAAGTGCGGCTGTTACTTTTTGAGATGGGTGAGTTGCAGACGAGTGATGGATATGTAGGAAAGGATGTACGCAAGTTAAAGAAGGGGCGTGGTTCGTCGGGGGGGCCGGGACGTCGAGGGGGGGCCCCCGTATCGAGCCGACGCGAGGAGGAAGTAGCGCAGCGCAACATCCGTAAGGCGGTCAAGGTGACGAAACGATTCTGTCGCAAGTACAAGCCACAGCACCTGGTTATCGCCGGCGCCGAGCCGACGGTGCCACAGTTCCGCGAGGCGTTGCCCAAACCGTTGCAGGAGAAGGTGATTGGCTCGTTCAGCGCCGACATGAACACATCGGAACTGGAGATACGGGAGCGCTCGCTGAGGATTTTGCAGCAGGCAGAAGAGGAACGAGAGGCAGCCCTGGTGGAAGCGGTGTTCACAGCGGCGGCGAAGGGGCGTGGTGGCGCCATCCGCCTGGCCGATACACTTGGCGCGGTCCACGAGGGCCGCATCCAGACGCTGGTGATCGCCCGCGGCTACCACCAGCCGGGTTATCAGTGCTGTAACTGCGCCTACATCACCGACCAGCCTCTGGAGGTTTGCCCCTTTTGCGGCAGTGAGTTCGTGGAGATTCCCGATGCGGCTGAGGCTCTGGTGACCAAGGTGATCGAAGACGGCGGCAGAGTGGAGGTAGTGGACGATCATCCCAAGATTGCGGAGTTCGGCGTAGGAGCGCTGTTGAGGTATTAGGACGCTGATTCCAGGACGATAACGGGTCGGGGGCCGCAGTAGCGGCCCCCGACCTTCGTTTATCGGGCCAGCGGATTTTTCGGGTGGGCGGTGTGTTTATGCATTGCGAAAGACAATGGGCAGGTAGAGCCGCCCCGGTTCGGCGGCAAAGTAGAGACCCTTGTTGCTGCTGGTGCTGACATTCCCGGCGCCGTCTACAGCCTGCACCAAATAGTCGAACGCTTCGAGCGAACTATTGACCGTGCCCTCCCACAAACCGGTGGCCGAGTTGTAAACCAGTTCAGCGCTCCTCCATTGACCAGTTGTGTCTTCGTAGGTGACCCACACGTGAGCGATGCCTGATTCGTCATCGCTGGCCTCGACTGAAAAGGTCGCCTGGCCCTTCCAACATTCGCTTTCTGCAGACCAGATAGAGGGCGGCGTGTAATCCGCGCTGTCGGCATAGTAGACGCGCAGAGTGAGGTTGGTGTAGAGCCGCTCGGTCTGGCTTCCAGAGTGGAACTGCGCGGGAACGATGACCAGTTTGTCCCCGTCGCCCAGGCGGTTGATGGCGACGATGTTCGTCGGGTACCATCCGTCGTACGCGAAATCCGGCTCGCTCCTGGACGTGTCGGTGACGAGGGTGGCGATCACCGGGTCGAGAGTTGTGGCATAAAACTCTGTGCCCACTACAACGACCCCACGAGCGGTCAGGCCTGACCTGGTGACGTCAGAGATTACCAGAGGCTGAATGGGCCGCCCGGCGCCCGCTTGAGTATCTCCGTAGCCCTGGACAGTGTAATAGGTGCCCCAGTTGGGTACGCTGTGTGGTTCAAAGGTGAACGAGAAGGTCAGATCCTCATACGATTCGCTAGCCGAGACGGTGTCGGGCCTGACCACGCTCATTCCCGCTGCGCCACTACTGGCACCACTAATGGGAACGATATTGGGCACGGTGACCCGGTACATGGGCAGGCCGTACAGCGTGGCTTCGATCATCACCTTCTCGTCGTAGCGGCTGAATCCGCCGCTGGGCGCGTCACCGACGTACCGCTGCTTGGCTTTCACCAACGCTTCTCCCACTGGCATGTCTTCCTGGCTGCCCAACTCTTGAGCCAAGTAAAGCAGCAACTGCTCCGAGTAGGCGACCTCGGTAGTGTCGCCCAGCCCGTAGCCGGTGTTGCCGACAAAGCCGCCCGTCTGTTCCCAGGCCAAGGCCTGGGCAAAATCCAGGGCAGACGTGGCATTTGTGCTGTGCGCGTCGTGGACGTTGTAACCGGCATGGCAGCCCACCGACCAGACCACGGTGCTGGCCGGCGAGGTGGTGGCGTTGCTGATGTCGGTGCTGTAGAAAAGGCCGCCGGACGAGGAGGCGGGTATCGCGTTCCAGTGCTCAAAGTGCGCGCTGACCGAGACCAGGTCCTGGCGGGTGGAATTTTCCGTCCAGGCGCTCTTCAGATCCGCCGCTGTCCAATCTTCACGGATTAGCGCACCGTTTACGGTCATCCCCTGGTTCCCCATCAGGTCGCGGGTCTCCTGGGCGCTATCGGTGAGAAAGTCGTAGCCGGTGACCAGTGCTGTCTGGGGGGCAAAGCCGTTCTTGCCCGACGTGAGATAGTGTTGGATGACGCGCACGATCTCTTCCGGCGTTTCCACCAATCGCCCTACGGCCAGGTCGGGGATGTAGAGGCCATGCCCGTGCCAATACTTGGGGTTCAGGTCGCCGTAAAAGTTGTCGGTGAGGAGGAATCCCCAGCCCAGAGCAGACCAGGTGGCATTGTGGGTGTTCAGGTTGGCCGAGAGCAGGTACTCGCGCTCGTTGGCCAGCGTGGAACTGTCGGGGATGCGGTAGAAGGGGACCATTTTGTCATCGCCGACGATGACGACGTACTTGATGTTGGGGTAATTGGACAACGTGCTTTTGATCACATTGTCGTAAATGGCTTCCGCCACAGCGTTGGCGGCGTAGGGGTTGCAGGCATCTGTATCCCATGGCCCGTATTGGTCGGAAACGTTTCCGTTGTTGTCCACAGGATAGATAACGCCGTTGACCGTGGACTCATCGGCCAGCAGGCGCAACTGAGTAGGAATTGCCCCCGTGCGCGTGACTCCGTAGGTGTAATCCATCCGTCGCTTGTTGACCAGGATCAGCGTCTGGACGTCGGTGGCCGGCAAAGTTGGGTGCGTGTAGGTCGGCATTGGCTCATCCCCGGTGTAATCAAAGCTGGCCGAACATTCCGGGAATTCGCCAAAGGAGAGCACCTCGGCCCGCAGACGGTAGAACTTGTAGGGGTCATAACTATTGTCGTGTCCCACGACCAGGATATAGTACCACCCTGGTTTGAGGGCCAGGGAAACCGCTGTTTCGTCCGCCTGGCCTGGGTTGGCCGAGATGGAACTCATCCGCCCGATCGAACTCATCCGCCCGATCGAACTCATCCGTCCGATCGAACTCATCCGCCCGATCGAACTCATCCGCCCGATCGAACTCATTCGACCGGCGGCGTCAATATCCGAGTCGTCCTGTATATCACCCACCAGGTCTGAACCGCTCAACTCGGGCCCCTCGCTCATGTCGCAAAAGACCGCCACGTCATAGTCGGCGGGCAGTTGCGACAGGGTGACGGTCAGGATGGAGGGGGCGGAGATGTGCACCCTGAACCAGTCCACGTCTTCAGGGGAGCCAATTTTGGCATAGTAATCCTGGTTCAACTGGACGTCGGCGGCCATCATAGCGCCGTCGTTTGGTTCGTAAGCGTCGCTGCCCTGGCGTGGGAGTTTATCCTCTTCTGCTACGATGACGGCAAAAGGCAACGTGGATACGACGCGGGCTGAACCAAAGAACGATGCCCCCAGTTCAGCCGTCATCATCTTCTGGTGGGAAACGTGGGTTGTGTGTGGCGGCATAACGACGGTCTGGGTGTGAACCGCTGTTCCCGCCAGGTCGTAGTAGTAGATGGTCACGGTGGACGCCGTGGCATGCGCGTTCTGGATGATGATACTTGTGTTTCGGAACTTGGAGCGGGCGACACGGGGGAGTACAGCCCAGGAATCAGGCAGTACAGCCTGGTGGGACCAGAGCAAATCGTCCGTTTCGTTGTAGTGGTAGACAGTACCGTCCATCATTACCTCGTAGGATCCGGCGGTCGTCGAACGGACTTGCCCATCGGGCAAGACCCCGGTGGACGGAAATGGCCCGGCTACGGCCCCTGACGCCAAGTCAGCGCTTTCAGCGATTACGTCGGTGGGGCCATAGTAGGAAAGATCCACTATGTCATCACCACCAGGGTAGATCCAAAACTCGCTCTCCCAACCATCATACGCCTTGTAAACCACAGGCATAGCCAAAAGCAGACCGCTGCTCGATTGGTGCAGGTAAGCGGCTCCGCGCGCGTTCGTCCCGTCTATGTCCAAGACGGCCACGACGATCGGGCCACCGGATATGATCTCGGCCTGGCCAACGAGCCCGGCCGGGATCGCGCTTTCCTCGCCCAGGTCATAGAGGTAGCCTCCCCATGAAGGGATGGAAATAGACCGGCGGACTATTTCTGTTGCTCCCGCCCGGTCGCGGATGGATATGGCGACGCTGGTCGAGAAATTGGGGTCTGCGTTCATGATCGCCAGGATAGTCGTCATACTCGCCGTGCCAATGGTGGTTGTCTCTTTATGCACGATGGGAATGTGGTGTAAGTTAGAGGAAGCGGAATAGGTAGCCAGGCCGCTGTAGCTCATCAGCCCATCGCCCTCCTGGTCGGCGTTGACAATCCTGACGACGGCGGCGACACTCTCATACGCCGAGTCACTGACCGAGATGTGTGCCGAGCCGACGAAGTTTTCCGGCAGGGCGGACATCGTCTTTTGAACGTAGATGCGGCCTCCACGTTTGGGGATTGTGTCGGTCAGTGTATGCTCGAGTCCACCAGTCGTCAGGTCGTAAAAGGCGATTGTAACGTTCACCGAGGATGCGGAAGAATTGTCGCCCGTGACGTGGATGACCGTGGACCAGCCCTGATAGTTGCGGGCGACAAAGGGCAAGTAGACGTAAGGCCCGTAACCACCCCCCACGTAGGTTGACCCGAAGGTCAGATAGTCGTCCCCCTGTGATGCCACCTGTAGCCGAGCGTCGTCCTGCAGGTACGCACCGTCCTGGGACAGGGAACGGCCCACCATCGCTGGCTCGGCCCAGGCCACGCCCACGGCAGTTGGAGCAAGGACAAAGATGCCCATCGCCCAGGCTGTCGCTGCGAGCAGACCTATCGCCGCAGTAAGAGTCAGCAAAAACAAGATTGACCTTTTCACGATGCACCTCCTTTGGTTCCCTTCACTGATCCCAATGCCTTATCTACCTCCGCCAGGTCCAGGCTGGCGTCCAGCTCTTCAAAGATGGTTTTCGCTTGCAACAGTGAGGCCCATGCTTCGTCCAATCGTCCCTGCTTGCGCTGCAGCAGGCCAATTTGGAGCGTGGTTCGGCCTGTTTCATACCGGTTGTCGAGTTCGCAGGCCATGTCCAGGCTTCGGGACAGGTATGTTGCGGCGCGCTCCAGGTTGCCTTTCTCGTAACAGATCACGCCCAGCACGCGACGCGCTGCACATTCGTCCGCTTTGAGCCCTTGACCCGTCGCGTATTTCAACGCACGCTCGGCGAAAGCCAACGCCTCGTCGAGTTGTCCCCGGCCCAGGGCGATTTCGGCCCGGTAGCGGGAGGTCTCGGCAGCAAAGTCCTCGGACGGGATTTGGGCAAAGAGAGTCTCGCTTTGCTCCAGGTGCCTGGTCGCCTGCCCCAGGTCGCCCATGCGCAGGTAGACCGCCCCCAGGTTGTTGTGGGTCAGCCCTTTGCCGTAGGTGCCACCCAACTCGTCCCATACCTGGAGGCTGCGCTGGTAGAACGCGAGAGCCTGCTCCAGTTGGCCCACGATCAGGTAAATCTCACCGATGTTGTTGGCCAGCACTCCCCGTCCATAAACGTCTCCCACTCTTTCCTTAATGGCCATGCTTTTAAGATAATGATCCATTGCCGCTGCCCAGTTGCTCTGCTCAAAGTAGGCGTTCGCCAGTGTGTTGTGCGCTTGCCCCTGGCCGACGACGTTCTCCAGGTTTTGATAGATCTCCAGGCTGCGCTGCGCGAACTGTACCGCGCGGTCGTTGTCTCCCTGGCGACGGTAGATCTCGGCCATCAAGTAGGCGGCGTGGGCCATCTCCCGTGCCCCTTCTTCGCCCTCGACCTCTGACGCAACCTGGACGGCGCGTTCGCACCATCGAACGGCCTCCTGATTATTTCCCTGCCGGTGATAGACCCCCGCGCGCAGTATGTAGAGACGTGCTGCTTCCAAAGTTCGTGCGCCCTTGCCCAGCGTTTCGAGCCCCCTGCTCAGCCACGTCTGGGTAGTGACATATTCGCCTTTATACTCATAAACGCAGGCCGTACGCCGGCACAGGCCGGCGCGGTGACGCCGCACGTCAGGCGAGGGGGCCATCTCGTCCAAGAGGGCACGGGCCTGGGCGTAACTTTCCAGCGACTCGTCGTAGCGACCGACGAGTTCGTAGGTGTCTCCAAGTCCCTCGTAGGCCGTCAATCGCTCGTTCAGGCTGTCGAGGACGTGTTGAGCAACTTCCAGTGCCTTGTGGTAGCGGTGAACGGCGTCTTCGTTGGCGTAGATGGCCTGCGCCCGCCGGCCCGCCTTGAGGTGGTATCCCAATGCCTGGGGCCAGTCCTCGGCCAGCGTGTAATGTTCGGCCAGCACCTCTATGTGTTCGTCCACGCGCGCACTCTGCGCTTCGATAGATTGGGCGATCTTATGGTGCAGATCGCGTCGTTCGGCGTAGAGCAGGCTTTCGTAGGCCACCTCGCGGGTCATGACGTGCCGGAACAGGTAGGCAACCTGGGCGCGATCCAGGATCTCTTTTTCGCACAGGTCCAGCAGGCGGGTCTCCATCTCTATCTCGCTGGTGCGATAGGGGTAGACGGATTGGAGAAGCCATTGCTGGAACGCGCGCCCGATCACCGAGGCGACCTTGAGCATGTTACGGCCCTGCTCGTCCAGGCGGTCCAGGCGGCTGAGGATCACCCGGCTGACGGTGTCGGGTACCTGTACCCGATCCAGGTCATCTCGAGCGCGATAGACACCGCTCTCAGCGTCGTAACTCAAATAGTTCTCGATCAAGGCATGGGCCATCTCGACGATGAACAGCGGGTTGCCCTGTCCGTTCTTGAGGATCAACTCCTTGAGGTGCTGAGGCATCTCCGGCGCGGTGGGCAACTGGCTGTCCAGCAAGGCCAGGCTGCCCGCCTCCGACAGGGCTTCCAGACCAACCGAGGTGTAGTTGGGTTGTCGGGCCGCTGCCAGGGTGAGCGATTCTTCGGGGCGGTATGCGATGCAGATCAGCAAGGGAGAGGACTTGACGTGGGTGGTGAGGTGGTTCAGCAGGATGAGGGAGGCCTCGTCTATCCACTGGATGTCGTCTACGACCAGCAGCATAGGATGATACTCGGACTCTGATGTAATCAGGCTGCTGACGATGCGCTGCAGGTTTTGTTGGCGCAACCTGGGATCCAACGACCGGAGCAGGTTGCTCTCTGGCATGGGCACGCCCAGCAGGTGGGCGACGAGCGCGGCCCAATCAATCCACTCCGGGCTGGCGGTTGCCAGGCGGCTCGTGATTTTCTCACGCCGCTCCTGGTCAGAGTCATCTTCGCGCAGCCCAAACACCTCGCGCAGGATGGTAACCCAGGGCGCGTAAGGCGTGTGTCGCCCGTAGGAGAGACAACCGGCAAAGAAAGTGGCCCTTCCCTGCCTGGTCCAACGATCTATCAGCTCTTCGATGACGCGCGATTTGCCCATGCCCATCTCGCCGTGGATGTCGAGCACCTGGCAATCGCCCTTGGCCGCCTGCTGGGCCACGCGCCAGATGGTCTGCCACTCACCGTCTCGCCCGACAAGCGGCGAGCGGCGAGCCGGCCGGCCCGCTTCGTACCGTTCGACGATGCCGCGTACCTCGTAGTTGGGCACCGGCAGGCTCTTGCCCTTGACCCTGACCGGCTCTTTTTCGTCCAGTCGAAACCGCTTGCCGACCTGCGTGGCCGTGCTCTGGCTGATGAGCACCTGGCCTTCCTGGGCGACGGACATGAGCCGGGCGGTGAGGTTGACCTCGTCGCCCATCACCGAATACTCGTGTCGCGTGTCTGAGCCGACGTTTCCGGCAAAGACGCGCCCTGTGTTGATGCCGATCCGTTGCCTGAGAGCGAAAACGCCGGCCGACGTCTCCAGTTTGTCAAAGGCCAGCATAGCGGCCTGCATCTCCCACGCGGCGCGAACGGCCCGCTCGGGGTCGTCCACATGAGCGCGGGGCGCGCCGAAAAGGGCCATGATCCGGTGTCCCACGACGTAACTATCCACTTTGTCAATCACGCCTTCGTAGCGATGGATGATCTCTTGCATTCTGGAAAAGTGCGTGTTGAGGATGGCTGTGATCTCGGCGACTTTTTCTGGTCCCAGTTGGCGAATGATCTCTTCGATGCCGTAAAAGTTGGCAAAGATGACGGTCACCGGGCGGAACTCGCCTCTCTCGCGGCTGGCCATGCGCGTGGGGTCAAAACGCAACAGGTCGAGCAGGCCGGGCGGAAGGAAGGGCACCAGCGCGTCCAGGCAGGCTACGGTTTCTTTGATGTGCGACACCATGGCTGGCATGTCAGACCCAAGCAGTTTGGGCATCACCTCCAGTGCGGGGTAGTGGCTGCCAGGGGACTGGCTTCCCTCGACGATTGTGACCAGGTAGCATCCATTTCGTTTTTCCCCGACGCGCACCTGCGATCTGACAGCCTGATAGGTGGCTTCGTCTATGAATATCTCACCACCCTCGGCCTGGTCTTCGGCGTGGGCCATTTGAGTCAGCGCCTCACCCATCGCCGTGCACTCCATCTTCTCTGGTGTGCCCAGGTTCGCCGTGAACAGCAGGCCCGACCCTAACCCCACGGTCATTTTCAGGCTGAAGGTTTCGCCGAACGCCTCGACCTGGTCAAAGCGGGCAATGGCTTGTTGCATTTGTGCCCCGGCCCGGCAGGCGTTGATCGCGTGGTCGTCGCCAAAAAAGGCAACCAACAGAGCATCGCCGCCGAACTTGAGCAGGTCGCCTCCCTGGCGGGCTGTGATATCCAGCATGGTGGTGAAGTAGTCACCGACGATGTTGGTGATTTTCTCCGCGCCTTTCTCGCCCTGCCTGGAGAGCCGCTCCGACATGGCGGTAAAGCCCGAGATGTCGGCGAACATGATCGTCGCCTCGCGGAACTGCCCGCTGACCCGGCCGGGCTGGGGGTCGCGCAGTTGCTCGTTGACCAGGTAGCGAGGCAGGTAGGTGGATACCGCATGCAGGAGCGCGTCCAGGTGAGCGTCGCAGGGGCGAGCCGTCGTCAGGCCGGGTTGGTGAAGCAGGGGGGAGACCAACTGGTCTGGCAGGTAGCGTCGCAGGTGATTGCTGAGAACATCGAGTGTTGCGAGTTGAGATTTTGTGGGTTGAGAACAGACGTCTGCGTACATCGGGCACCCTCGACGAGCGGTACAGTCGCTGTGATCACCAACTGAAAACAGTCTGGAAACAACGCAGCTATTCTATCATACCACAAAATACGGGCTTTGTGGGTGAAACATATGTTACAGTTTGCTGAACGAATGGTTACATATTTCCGAGCATCCGTGCCATCTGATCACACAACTGAGAGCAGGAACTAAATCGTGAGGAAGTGGGGGCATCGGCATTGGGGTAGGTCTGGCGCTAGAGCGCACGAGCGGCACTGTGGTGCACGGCGCGGATGCGAGAATTGGCACAAAGCCGCCTCGGCGAGGCGGGTTTGTGCCACAGGTTCCTCACTCAGCCCCTCCCGGATGCGGGAAAGGGAGCACTGGGCTTGCACTGCCGTCTCCCTTCCTCCTCATAGGGGGAAGGGCCACGGATGGGAGCCAAGTGGAGGCTGTCTACTTGATCTCGACGACCGCGCCAGCAGTTTCCATTTTGGACTTGGCATCCTCGGCTGCCTCCTTGGCGACGGCCTCCAGCACAGTGCTGGGTGCGCTGTCTACCAGATCCTTGGACTCCTTCAAGCCCAGAGCAGTGAGTTGCCGCACGGCTTTGATGACCTCGATCTTCTTGGGGCCAATCTCCTTGAGGACGACATCGAACTCGGTCTGCTCCTCCTCCGGCTCGGCCGCGGCAGCCGCCATGGGCATCGCAGCCACCGCGACTGGCGCGGCTGCGCTCACACCTAACTTATCCTCCAGCATCTTGACCAAATCAGATGCCTCCAGCAAAGAGAGTTTGCTGATCTCTTCTGCGATCTTTTCCAGGTCTGCCATAGTTTCCTTTTCCTCCTAACTAACTGACTTCAGCGCTTATGCGCTTGTGATCTGATGACGCTCAGGCAGGCTCAGCGGCTTGCTACATCGCGGTGCCAGGCGTACTGCCCGACTCTTGCAATTTGTCTACGTAAGCCTGCAGGACGTTAAGCACCTGCCGGATGCCGCTGGCGACGACGCCAGCCGCTCGCCTGGCCGGAGCGTTAATGGTGCCGAGCACCTGGGCCAGGAGCACTTCCCGCGGCGGGAGATCAGCGATAGTGCGCACTTGTTCTGCCGCAATCGCTGACGTGCCCACTAACCCACCCTTGATGCGCAGCGTCCGCAGGTTCTTTGCTGCATCCGTCAGTGCCTTAGCCACTGGCGAGACTTCGTCGTGGCAAAAACCGACGGCAGTTGGCCCGGTCAGCCACTCCTCTGGCAGTGACATCCCCACTTCCTTCAAGGCCAGCGCCAGCAATCGGTTCTTAACCACCTGGAGTCTGCCACCTATGGGACGCATTGCGTGCCTGATGTCACTCATATCACTCACGCTAAGCCCCCGATAGTCGGCCAAGATAATCCCCTGGCTCTGCTTGAGTTGTTCAACGTATTGCGCGACGTATTCGGCCTTCCGCTGCTTTGAGATTGCCAACCCCGCTCACCTCCTTTCTGAAAACTGCCTAAAAAGTGAAAAATCCCTACGCCGTGCCGACGCAGGGACATCCCTCACCCGATTCACATAAGGATGCTTGTTTCTTGCCTCGGCAGGCCAGATTTAAGCGCTCATTGCGGACCTACGTGCTCTGGGGCGCACCTGCTGTCTTTGGTACAGGTTTTCCGAACGATTTTAGAGCGAAATCTAGAACGAAACCTCCAACGCCTGGGCCTGGACGGGATCTACTCTAATGCCCGGTCCCATCGAAGACGTGACCGTGATTTTGCGGACGTACACTCCCTTACTGGCAGGGGGCCTGGCTTTCCTGACCGCGTCTACCACCGTCGTGAAGTTGTCGAGCAGTTTCTCCGTCGAGAAACTGACCTTGCCGATAGGAATGTGCAAGTTGGCGGTCTTGTCTACACGGAACTCCACGCGACCCGCCTTTGCCTCTTGAATCAGGCGCGGCAGATCCTCGGCTGGAGCTATCGTGCCGGCCTTGGGGCTGGGCATCAGTCCCCGTGGGCCTAAAACGCGCCCCAGCCGTCCCACTTTGCCCATCATCTCCGGTACAGCGATGGTCACGTCAAACTCTGTCCAGCCGCCCTGAATCTTCTTGATCCACTCGTCGTCGGAGGCCACGTAATCGGCTCCGGCCTCCTGGGCGATCTTACCCGCCTCGCCAGTGGCGAAGACCAACACACACACTTCCTTGCCCAGACCGTGGGGCAGCAGAACCACACCGCGTACCTGCTGATCGGAGTGGCGTGGGTCTACACTCAACCGGAAGTGCGTGTCCACAGTCGCGTCGAAGTTGGTATAACTGGTCTCTTTCACCAGTTCCAATGCCTCCTGCGGCGAATAGAGCCGCAGGCAGTCTACTTTCTCCAGTGCTTCGCGGTATTTCTTACCTCGTTTCGGCATCGTTCCTCCTATGTGGTTCTGACGGGCTATGCCCTCCCACGGATAACTTGCCCACTAATCTACGATTTCGATCCCCATACTCCGCGCAGTACCCTCAATCTGCCGCAGCGCACCCTCGAAATTGATGGCGTTCAGGTCCTTCATCTTCAACTTCGCAATCTCTTCCAACTGAGTACCGGTGATGCTTCCCACCTTCTCCCGGTTGGGTTCGCCCGAGCCGCGCTCCACGCCAGCGGCCTTGCGCAGCAGATCGGGCGTGGGCGGCGTCTTAAGCACGAATTTGAACGATCCATCGTGGTAAATGGTAATCTCGGCCGGGATGATGCTTCCCACCTGACCAGCCGTGCGGGCATTGTACTCCTTACAGAATTGCATCAGGTTGATACCGTGCTGCGCCAGCGCAGGCCCCACCGGAGGAGCCGGATTGGCCTTGCCGGCCTCAATCTGTAACTTTACAACCGCTCTGACCTTCTTCATCGTCCTCCATCCCAAACAAGATGCTCACCTCGAAGCCCCCACCGCCAGACCTCGCCGTGAGCGGACTTCGGCCGGGGATTTCAGGTGCATTTCACCTCAGGCTTTCTCAACTTGCAGAAAGTCGAGTTCGACTGGTGTCTCGCGACCGAAGAAGGAAACCAGCACCCGCACCTTGGCCCGTTCCATATCAATTTCATCCACCATACCGATGAACTCGTTGAAGGGGCCGTCAATGATGCGCACTTTCTGGCCTGATTTGAACGTGACTTTGATCTTGGGAGCCTCGGCCTCCATGCGCTTCATAATAGCCTGGACTTCTTCAGGGCGCAGGGGGACCGGCTCGTTCCCCATCCCCACGAATCCGGTCACGCCCGGCGTGTTGCGCACCACATACCAGGAATCATCGGTCAGGATCATCTGTACCAGGATGTAACCTGGAAAGACACGCCGTTCGACCACCCGCCGCTTCCCGTCATAGACCTCCATCTCGTCCTCGGTCGGGACCACAACCTGGAAGATCTGATCCTGCATCTGCATCGTATCAATGCGTTGCTCCAGGTTATGCTTGACTTTATTCTCGTAGCCGGAGTAGCAATGGATGACGTACCAAGCCCGGTTATCTTGAGGTTCAGACACCTCGGCCTCGGTATCAGCCTCATCAACTATTTCCTCGGCCCGGGTCTCCGCGACCTCGGCGGCCGTTTCCGCCACTTCGGCCGCGCTGTCTTCAGCCTCTGGAGAGGCCGGCGCCAGCACGTCGGCGTCGCCTTCCGCTGCAGATTCCAGACCAGGCTCGACTTCCTTCGCGAACATCACTGTTACCTGTCCAAATCTACCGTGCCGCCTGCCGGTTCACGACCACTGCGACCAGCACGCCTGCGACTACAGCAATCACCGTGACTCCGATAGCGACGAGGCTGCCGGCGATAACCCCCCTCAGTTCCACAGCAAACACATAGTCCAACAACCCCAGGAGGAGGGACATAGAGATGGTGACGGCCATGACAATCTTAGTCAGGTTCCATGCTTCCTCACGAGTGGGCCAATGCACCTTGCGCAGTTCTGCGCGCGTCTCGCGCAAGTAGCGTATAATGGCATTGTCCTTCCACGACTTTGCTTTCTTTTTCGCTGCTTTTGACTTCGCCACGGCTAGCGTCTCCCTGTAGCAGGTCTCTCTACACTTCAAGACACCGCCTCTACGCACGGCGGTGTCTTGAAGTCCACCTCAGGCAGGCCAGGCAGGAATCGAACCCGCAACCTACGGTTTTGGAGACCGTTGCTCTGCCAATTGAGCTACTGGCCTGTGAGTATCCTACTTCGTTTCGCGGTGCAATGTATGTTTACGACAACGAGGACAGAACTTATTCAACTCGATACGATTGGGATCATTACGCCGATTCTTTTCGGTCGTATAGTTGTGCTCCCTGCATTCCGTACAAGCAAGGGTGATCACTGTTCGAACTGCCTTCTTAGCCATTACGTCACCATATCTTTCCGGAGTGTCGTACAGAGCCCACGATGGGACTTGAACCCATGGCCACACCCTTACCAAGGGTGTGCTCTACCAACTGAGCTACGTGGGCCAGTGCCGGACCGCAAGCCACACCTTGCCACCTGGCTCGGCACTAATTGTACCCCATTTCGCCAACGTGTCAAATCTGAGGATGGGACAGCGAAAACACCCTACAGCGCCCGCGTCAGGATCTCCCGCATCTCGTCAGGGGTGAGTGCGATCGGGTTGCCCTGCATACTGCTGGCGACGGAGGCTTTTTCGATCAGGACCAAGAACTCTGCTGGCATCACCCCGTTAGAGGCCAACGGGGGCACCTGTAGCACATTGCACAGTTCCCGCACCCACGCGACGCCATCGTCGGCGGTGGCGTCCCCGCTCCCGGTCAGGATTTGCGCAACCTCGTCGTACCGGTGCAGCGCTTCGCTCCCCGGCATCCGTTCCTGCAAGGCACGCACGTTGACCGCCATCACATAGGGCAGGAGACGCCCGCATATCACGCCGTGGGGTGCGAAGAACATCCCGCCCACCGGCCCAGCGAAGCCATGCACCGCTCCCAGTTTGGCATTGGCCAGCGCCAACCCGCCGAAGAGGCTGGCCAGCGCCATGTCCTCACGGGCCGCCGCATCGTCGCCCTGTTCGTAGGCCCGGCGCAGCGAGCGGGCGGCGCGGCGCATCCCCTCCCGGCACAGTGCGTCCGTCAGCGGGTTGGCCCGGTTCGAGACGTAGGGTTCCATCACCTGCGTGAGGGCATCCAGGCCGGTGCTGGCCGTGACCGCCGGCGGCATACTGTGGGTAAGTTGGGGATCCACCAGTGCCAGGCGGGGCAAGATCAGCGGGCTGCGCAGGCTGACTTTCACCCGGTGTTCGGGCGAGGTCAGCACCGCGTTGCGGGTCACCTCGGCGCCAGTACCAGCCGTCGTGGGGATGGCGATGCAGGGAGCCGAAGGTCGGGTGAGCGGCTGCCCCCCGCCGATGACCTCCAGATAGTCGAGGGGATCGCCGCCATTGGTCAGCAGAGCAGCAATGGCTTTGCCGGTGTCCAGGGCGCTCCCCCCGCCAAATCCAACCACCAGATCGCAATCCGCCTCCTGGGCACGTTGGGTGCCCAGCCGGGCTACCCCAACGGTCGGCTCGTCGGTCACGGAGTAGGTGACGATATCAATCCCCTGTGCGGCCAGTTCGCCGAGCAGCGGTTTGGCGCGCGCGGTGGTGCGGCCCGTCACCACCAGCGCGCGGCTTCCCATCTCCGCCGCGAGCGGCCCGACCTCCCCCAGCGTGCCCGGTCCGAAGATGATGCGAGTGGCCGTGGCAAATTCGAAGCGCATCGGATCACCCCCACCCTTCGTCGTCGGGAAAGACGTTGGCGTACTTTATACCGGTGCGCGGCTCGGCCATCATCTCCGCCACCGTGCCACGCCAGGTCTGGTAGTGGGCCGTCTCTTTGTGCTTGGCGGGGTCATCCGGCGTGCGGTAGACCTCGACCAGCACGAAGCGGGTCGGGTCATCCAACTGCTGGAGCACGTCGAAGCGGGCGACCCCAGGCTCCTGCACGCTGCTGCGACCGTTCTCCAGCGCCGCCTGGCGAAAGGCTTCGACAAACTCGGGCTTGACGTGCACGTGTACGTGGACGATGAACACTTTGGAACCTCCTCGTTGTCATTATCGGGAATTGCTCCCCCGCGATATGCGAATAGATCTCGGAAAAAGCCTCAGCCCCCCCGGATCGTCAGCCGCAGCCGGCGCAGCAGATCCCCCATCAACCCGCCCGGCACCCACCCCGGCGTCACGTCTCCGCCGTCTGCCCGATTGCCGTAGACGTCGTAGTGAACGATCTCCGCCAGCGGCTTGCGGGGTGGAGGGTTCGGGGCTCACGACACCGTTTTCCCACAGTGGGGGCAGAAGCGGGCTCCCTCTTTCAACCGGGCCCCACAGTGCCGGCAGTAGCGTGGCTGGCGGCCTGGGGCGAGGGGATGACCACAGGCGGGGCAGAAGCGTGCACCGGGGCGCACCGTCGCTCCGCAGGACTGGCAGTACACAGGCTGAGACGGTGGGGGCGTGGGAGGTGACGGAGGCACGCGTGGTTCGGGCGGTGGAGATGGAGGCGGCGGTGTGGGACGTGACGGAGGCACAGGGGAGGGGGGCGAAGGTGCGCCGCCGTAAACAGGCGGTGCTGGGGTGGGAGGCGCAGGGGTTGGAGCCGGCTGCGGAACCGGTCGAACCTGCCGGGCGCGCCGTCCCAGTAGGAGCAGGCCGACCCCGCCAGCGAGCAATAGCCCCATTCCAGCACAACCCAGTCCCCCCACGATCAAGCCCAGGCCGGTCAGCCCCAGCAGGCTGGCCCCGGCCCCCGAAGGCGGCGCTGGCGCTGGGGTGACGTAGACAACCGGCGTGGGGGTGGGCACCGGCGCAGGGGTGGACGTCAGCGACGGTGCGGGGGTCGCGGTAGGGCCAGGAGCAGGCGGCGGTGTCGGCGTGGCCATGGGCGTGGGGGAGGGCAGAGCCACCGAGGGAGGCGACGGCAGTTGTAGCCGCCCGTGACCGTAGCCAGTATCCGGGCCAGAAGCGCCCAGGTCTACGGCGTGGGTCAGCAGGAAGTCCACTACTTGCTGGCGGCTGAACTCTGGGTAGGCCTGCCAGACCAGCGCGGCCGCCCCGGCGACGTGGGGACAGGAGGCCGACGTGCCGTCAAACCCCCGGTCGCCGTAAGTGAAGCCGGAGACACCTGTAGGGGCTGAGATCTCCGGCTTGAGCCGACTGTCGCTGGTCGGTCCCTGGGAACTATAGTCGGCCAGGGTGTCGTCCCACCAGTTGGCCGCGCCCACCGTCAACGACCCCACGGCGTCGCCCGGTGGGCAGATACTGTGATCCGGCGACGGGTAGGCTACATCCGCGCCGTTCACGAAGATGTCCAGGGTCACAGCCCGGTCAATCTCGTAGGCAGTGACGACGGCATAGACGGTCTCTCCATTGGTCTCGTATACGATCCCTTCGACTGGCTCATGCCCCATCTCTCCCGATTGTTCGTCCTGGGAGGCGGCCAGTTCATTGCCCCCCCCGTCGTAGAGAAACAGTTCGTAGTCCTGCGCAGCCCGCTCCCAATCATCCTCCCAACTAAGGGCGATCTCGACACCGCCGTAGTCATAAAGAGCGAGCATCTCCTCGCCCGGCACAAACTCGTGGAAGCCGTCGCCGTCCCCATCAGTGAAGATGCCCCGGTAATGGGAAAGAGCCTCGTTGCCAGCGGAGTTGACCCACAGGATGCCTTGGGCAGCCAGGTCATCCACCAGTTGTGCGTCCCACTCGCTGCCATCGCGGGGGCCGACCAGCCCCCCCGCCGAGTGGGAGATGATGTCCACCCCCTGAGCCATCAGCCAGTCCACTGCCTCGCCCATCGCGGCATCGCTGCCGTCGTACCAGGCAAAGAACAGTTCGGCACCGGGGGCAACCTCGTGGATGATCTCGGCACAGGCAGTGCCGTGGATCTCCTCGTCGTCGTACCAGCCAAAGGTAGCGATGGTTACGTCGTCCGGCAGTTCGACCCCCAGCAGGTCCTGGTAGCCATCAAAGCCCAGGTCGAGGACGCCGATGCGCAGCCCTGCGCCGGTGAGGCCGGCCTGGTGCCAGACGTCAGCGCCGATGACGCCCACGCCTTCCCCGTCAATGTCGCTCCCATGGGGGACGCCGCGCTCGGGCAGACGCACGGCGATGACGTGTTCCAGTTCGGTGAATTGCGCGAAGATGGCACCAGGTTCGCCGGCCTGCAACCGGGCCTCGATCAATTCCACCGGCACGGCGACGTTGACCCGGTCGCGGTAGGCGCTGACGACGGTGACGCCAGCGGCCTCCAGTTGGGCCACCAGGGGAGCGTTATCCTCCGTGTCGAGGACGAGGGTGACGCGGACGTCCCCCTCGGGGGTAAGCAGGCCGCGCTGGCGGGCCAGTTCCATCGCCGCTTCCTGGCCTCCCTCCTGGTAGGCCACCAGGAACTCCTTGTAGATAGAGCCCAGTGCGGGGTTGGTGAGGATGGGGGCCAGTTCAGGGTACTGGTCGGCCAGATCGGCCAGAGAGGGAGGTGGAGTGATCTCCGGCAGCGGGGTCGGGCCGCCCTGTGAAACCGCGAAGTAGACAATACCGGCTGCCAGGAGCAATATGGCTCCCAGGGCAAACAGGGCGATCAAGGTTCTACGGTTTATCATCGGGCTTCTCCTTGTGACTTTCGAACCGCTGAGTACGCTGAACTTCGCTGAGGCCGCTGAAAGTGTCGCCTCTCATCGCCAGTGCCCCTGAAGTAGAACACGGATTGCAGGACAGCAACGGATGGGACCACTTTCCTCCAATCTCGAATCTCCAATCTCTCTTCTCCCTCTACCTCTGCGCCACCCAGCGGCGCATCAACTCGACCGTGAACTGCCAGCGCCAGTCCGTCTCCTTCACGACGTCGTGCCGCACCAACGTCTTCAGTGCGCGTTCGGCCTCTTCCGGCGCGAGCCCGGCCTGGCGAACGATCTCCTCGGCCAGTTGCCCCCCCTCTAATCCCCCCCGCAAAGCAGGGGGAAAGTGCGCCAGCGCGCGCAACACCGCCGTCTGCCCCGGTGGCTCGCTCGTCTCCGCCTGCCGCCAGACGCCAGTGAAGTAGGCGCCCCCGTCACGGTAGAACTCGGGCGCATTGATGACCGCCTCGACGTCCTGGAACACTGCTTCACTCCTCGTAGAATATCAACGTCAACTGACCGCAGCGCAGGATGTCGCCGGCGCGCACACGGACCGGCTGCCCAGGCAGCACGGGCATGCCGTTAAGGAAGGTGCCATTGGTGCTGTGGAGGTCTTCCAGCAGCCAGCCCTCAGGGCAAGACAGCAGCCGGGCGTGGTGACGCGAGACACCCGCCTGGCCACCACCATGTGGTCCCAGGTCCACGTCGGGCTGCGGGCTGACTTGAGAGTCAGCCCGGCCGATCAACACTTCCCTCTGTTGAGGGAGGATCAGCGTTGCTCCTGTGCCTGTGACGACCAGGCGGGGGCCAGCCACTGAGGAGAGAGCACCCATGCGGACCGTGGCAGCGGCCGGCGCGGCGGCCTGAAAGGGAGGCAGGACGGCTCGCCCCGTGGCCCCCGGCACCCGTGAGAGATCATTCACCAGCGCCTCCATAGTGGGTTGACGTGCCACCGGATCACGGGCCAGCGCCCGCAGGATAACGGCCTCCAGTTGAGGTGTGATGCGCGGGTTGAGGCGACGGGGAGGGACAGGAGGCTCATGTAGCCGCCGGAGCATCATCCCGATAGGGGAATCGGCCTCGAAGGGGATCCGGCCGGTCAACAGCTCGTACAGCACAACGCCCAGGCCATAGATGTCACTGCGATGGTCCACGTCCTCACCTGCGGCTTGCTCGGGTGAGAAATACGCCGGTGTGCCAATGCTAACGCCGGGCCTGGTGATGCCCTGCTGGCGGCCCACCAGTTTGACCAGGCCGAAGTCAGCCAGCAGAGGCCAGTTGGAGTGGGCCAGGAGAACGTTGGCTGGCTTCACGTCGCGATGCACGATGCCCTGCGAATGAGCGTAAGCCAGGGCACGGCCCACCGGGATGACCACCGTTGCCACGTCCGGCCACTCCATAGGCTGTCCCGTCAGACGAGTCTTAAGCGTACCGCCGGGGACGTACTCCATGACGATGTAGGCGATGCCGCGCTCCTCCCCATAGTCGTAGATCGTCAGGATGTTGGGATGCCGCAGCGCAGCGATCGCGCGGGCCTCACGGCGAAAGCGAGCCAGGAACTTCTTGCCGCTGGCCTCCGTGGTCTGCAGTATCTTGATGGCCACCCAGCGCTCCAGTTGAGGCTGATAGGCACGGTGGACGACCGCCATGCCCCCTTGCCCGATTTCCTCAGCAATCTGATAGCCACCGATCGTTTGTCCGCTCCAATTGCTCATCACTCCATCTCCACCACAATCACGCGATGTTATCCCTCCCGCCTGCGTCGCTTTTTGTAAGTCGGGCCATACTTTTCCCAATCCGCTCAGGGAGTGTACGCCACCAGGTTGTCGAAGTGCACCTCCGTCGGCTCGTCCTCGTAGGACGTCGCCGTAAGCGCGATGTCTCCCCGGCCGAAGGTAGTATCGTGCGCCTCAGCCAACAACTCCCCATTAACGGAGAGTGCCAGGTAATCTCCGTCGCAGACGGCGCGGATGTGATTGGTAGCATTCCCCTGCCGTATGATGTCCGACTTCGTCCAGTCTACCAAAGGTTCGAAATTCTCCTCTTGGGCCTTGAGGATGGCATATCCACCATCCCCGGAGATGAGCAGATAATACCCGTCGCCGTTGGACTGGACACAGCATCCTATCCCATAATCGTTGTTGTCGTTCGCCGGGGCCGAGACCTGGGTGGCATCCACTTCCACGAGGACGTCGGCGAAGGACTGGTTGACAACGCCCCACATCGTGTCGCCGCCGCCGTGCGAGGCGACGAAATAGGCGCCGTCCTTGTAGCCCACGCTGCCGCTATCCCAGTCTTGCACCTCCCACCCACTGCCGGGATCGCTGAAGTCATCCTGGAACAAGATCGCCACCGGCCGGCGGACGACTAAGTTGTCAAAGTGTATCTCCGTCGGCTCGTCCCCAAAGGTGGTCGCCATCAGGGCGATGTCTCCCTCAGTGTAGGTGGCGTCTTCCGCCTCAGCCAGCAACTCTCCGTTGACGAACAGCGCCAGGTAACCTCCGTCGCAGATGGCCCGAATGTGATTGGCTGCATTCCCCTGGTGAATAGCAGTAGACTGCGCCCAATCTACCAGCCATTCATGCTCCTCTCCCACCTCCTTGAAGATAGCATAGTAACCATCCCCGCTGATGCGAAAGAAGTAGCCGTTGCCATTGGTCTGGATACGACAGCCCACTCCATAAGCGTTGTCGTTGTCAGCCGGGGCCAGTACCTGGATGGCATCCACTTCAACAATGATGTCAGCGAAGGAATGGTCAACCCTGCCATAGTAATAATAATCTTTATCCTCACCCCGCACAAAATAGATGCCATCCTTATAGCCCCCGCTTCCACCGTCCCAGTCTCCCGCTTGCCAGCCACTGCTAGGGTCGCTGAAGTCATCCTGGAACAAGACATCACTGGCAGGAACCGTACCCTCAGGGGTGCTGATGGGGCGGGGGGTGTCGGTGGGATGAGGCCTGGGCGTGGAAACAGGGCGTTGGGTGGGGGTGAGGCTTCGGGTGATCGTGGCCGAGGGGGGCACGACAACAAGCGCGGGCGTCGGCGTTGCGCGTCCTATGATGTACATGATGCCCCCTCCCCCTACTGCCAGCACCAGGCAGAGGACTCCAGCAACCGCAAGACCAATCCACAGTCCACGCTTCTTCCTCGGCGCGGGGCGCACCTCGGCGGTGGGCAACACCAGCGTACCCTCCTGTGTGACACGACGAGGTGTGACAGGAGAAGGCCGTGACGCAACCTCCAGTGCCTGCGCCATCTCCTTTGCGCTCTGGTAGCGGCGCTCCATTGCCATCTCTAGCGCCTTAAGCACGACCGCTTCGGTGGCCGGCTTGATGGCCGCGTTGGCGCGTCGCGGTGGCACGAAGGAGGCCGGGCTGGCCATGCGCTGCGTGGCCGTAGGTGGCACCTGGCCGGTGAGGGCGTGATAGATAGTCGCGCCCAGGCTGTAGACGTCGCTGCGGGGGTCGGTGTGGCCCAGGCCCATATCGTACTGTTCCGGCGGGGCGTACTCCGGCGTGCCGGCCCCCCGCATCACCGTCCGCGTGCGCGGGTCGCGGGGGTCCCATAACTTCACCAGTCCAAAGTCAACCAGCACAGCCCTATCTTCTGGCGTGATAATGATGTTCTGCGGCTTGATGTCACGGTGGATCACGCCCCGCTCGTGGCAGTAGGAGAGTGCGTCGAGCAACTGCCCGGCCCACGCCAGCACCTGCGCCTCCGGTTGTGCTCCCTCCTGCTGAATCCGCTCCGCCAGGCTCCCCCCCTCGACGAAGTCCATCACCAGGTACTCGTTACTACCCCAGGAGAAGTAGTCGGTGACGCGCACCAGGCTGGAGTGGACGAGCGTGGCCAGTACTTGCGCCTCCTGCTGGAACTGTTGGCGCAACTGGGCCAGCATACTAACGTCGAGGCCGGATTGAGGGACCATCTCCTTGAGTGCTACGGGCCGGTTCAGGCGTGTGTCCCAGGCACGGTAGACCGCGCCCATCCCGCCCTGGCCCAGCAATCTGAGGACTCGATAACGCTCCCCTACTATCTGACCGCTGTTAAGTGGCATACCTCACCCCCCTGAAAGATATTATCACGACGCCGCCAATGCGCCCCATGACTGCAGGGTGTGATGACTCCTCTGCCCTGGCCACGGCGCAGCACATCCAGAACAACGGCACACCATTATCGCAAACATCCCCGAGCAGACAGACGTTCACGGCTCGTCACCCTTGTGCACTGGCTTTACCCCACATCCTTCTGCTTCAGCACGATTGTCGTGGCAAGACCGAACAACAGTCCGAACCCAATCAGCATCAACCAGTCCCAGCACAGATGCCCCACTGTGCGGGTGTACTGGACGCGGAATTCCTGTTCGCCGAAAACGTCCATTGGCTCCGGCTCGACGGTGAACGTCTCCATGACCGTCTCTGTGACTGTGACCATTTCATTCACGGTCACCTCCGGGACAGAGATAGGTACAGTCCGGGTGATACCCGGCTGAACGGGTACTTCGATCTCCTGGGTGGTCGTCACCACCGTCACCGGTTCCCAGTTCTCGTCTGGCTTCTCGACTTCCATCGAGACTTCCTCGGTGAGGGGATCGGGCTGGAAGCGGGTGCGGGTGAGCGTGTTCAACCACTCCATGTTCGCTGAAGTGCCCAGCCCTTCCATCGTCCAGCGGGTGAGTGTCAGGTTGGAGAACTGGTCGGTAAGGCCCGGCAAGTCGAAAAGTACTCCGGCGAAGATCATCTGGAAGAACAGCACCAGGAACACAATGTAGATCACCGTGCTGAGGTTGGGCACAATGGCGGAGATGAGCAGGCCCATCAGGATCGCCGCCAGCGTCCCCAGGACCAGTGTGACGTACATTTCCACCGGGGCCGGGAGAAAGACGCCCTCCTTGGGGTAGTCCACCCTGAGGTTGATCACCACCATTAGCAGGAAGCACTGGATCAGGGCAAAGATGCCCAATACCACCACCTTGGAGGCGATGTAAGGCAAGATGCGCAGGGTGACCATGCGCTCCCGCTGGTAGATTGACCACTCTTTCACGATCTCGTAAACGGAGGCAAACAGCCCCAACAATACTGACGCCAACGCCATGATGAACAGGAGGGTCTGACTGTCTCCGATGACAGTGTAGGTGGCGCTGCTCTCCCCGGCCGCTAAGTCGGCCACCAGTCGGCTCTCGATCTCGGCCAATGAGTTGCCGACCAGCCAGTTGGCATCCGAAACCAGCAACACGAGGGCTCCAATGATAGGCATCACCGCCATCAGGACGGACAAAAGCAGTTTGTCCCGCAGCACCAGGCCCAGGTAGCGGCGAGTGAGGACGAGGAACTGGCGTACCACGCTGACCCTGGGGCGACGCCGGGCTGTGGTCTCGACCGCCTCCTGTTGGACTCGAGGAAGCGTCCGCTGCCGGTCCACCACGTATCGCCGGTAGTAAGGTGACCGTTTGAAGTTATCCTCCCCCGCGATTGCTTTCTGTCGTGCCATCTTCGGGTCGGGGTCGTCCAATTGGGCATAGATGTCGGCGAAATCGCCGCTCGTCACGCCGAAGAACTGGAGTGCCTCCTCCGGCGGTCCAAAGTAGACCATACGTCCCTGGGAAAGGAAACAGACGTGGTCGCACTGGACAATATTGGCCGTGGCATGGGTCACCAGGAGGATCGTCCGTCCTCCATCGGCCAGGCGACGCAGTGTGTGCATCATCTTCTTCTCCAGGCCCGGATCCAGGCCGGAGGTGGGTTCGTCGAGGAAGAACAGGTTAGGCTCGGCCAGTAACTCGGCGGCGATGCTGACCCGCTTGCGCTGTCCCCCACTCAGACTGCTGACGACTTGGTCCTTCTGGCCCACCATCTCCACCTGTTGGAGAACCTGGCCAATGCGCTGCTCGATCTCCTGGGCGGAGGTATCGGGAGGAAGCCGCAGTCGGGCCGCGTAACGGAGTGCGCTGGCGACGGTCAGGTCTCTGTGGATGATATCATCCTGGGGGACGTAGCCGACCATCGTGCGGTACAGGTCGAAGTGGCGGTACAGGTCGTCTCCGTTGACCAGCACCTGCCCTTCGGCGCGAGTGAAGCCGTTGAGGGCCATCATGAGGGTAGATTTGCCCGCGCCGCTGGTGCCCACCAGCGAGATGAACTCGCGGGGGTAGACGGATATGCTGATATCGTTGAGGATGCACTTCCTTCGGTCCCCGCGCCCCACTTCCCGCGTCAGTCGCACCCCATCCAGCCGCACGCCGCCGGTAGCAGCGTACTGCTGGAAGCCGGTCACCCCGCCGGCCACACTGTATATCAGCCTGAAGGGGCCAATCTGCACCACGTCCCCCTGTTGGAGGAGATGAGGGTGCACCAGGCGTTGGCCGTTGACAAAGGTGCCGTTCGTGCTGTTCAGGTCGGTGAGTACGTGCCCCTGGGCCCCGGCATGAAGACATCGGTCGAGGCGGGCGTGGTGCCAGGAGACGACCGGGGCCGGCAGGGGGATGTCAGTCTGGGGGTTGCGTCCGACGACGAGTGAGGTCTTCATCCCCAGGGCGGTGGCTCCCATGCGGATGGCGCCACTGACCGGGGCCGGCGCTCCCACCGCCCCGGCTGCGCGGAAGGTGAGGCTCACCGAGTTGCCCTGGGGATCGCCGATACGCAGGATGTCGCCGTCGCGCAGGACGGCGCTCTGCACACGCTGACCGTTGACGAAGGTACCGTTAGTGCTCCCCAGATCTACGTAGTGCCACGCCGTCCCTCGCCGTTCCAGCCGGCCGTGGTAGCCGGAGACGTACTTGGGCGGCAGGACGACGTCGTTATCCGGCTTGCGACCGATGGTGAAGGCCGCCTGGTCCAGGCCCACCTCACGCAGCGGCTGTCCGGGCACGCGGATAACGAGGCGCGGCCGCTCTTGCTCCCCTGCATCCGGCAGGCCAGTCGGGGCCAGTTGGCGCCCGCAGGCCGGGCAGAAACGGGCCTGGGGATTCTCTAACTCTTTACCACAGAAACGACAGAAACGAGGCATACCGCTTCATCTCCCGTACCAGGTAGGCATCACCCACGCTTTATACCTTACGCAGAATAGAAATTGAGTTTTACCCGCCCGAACCGCACTTCGTCCTCACTATTGAGCGGATGCGGCTGCCTCGGCGTCAACCTTTGCTGATTGACGTAGGTGTAGTTGGTGCTGTCCAGGTCCTCAATGAAGAACTGGGGGCCCTGGACGAAGATGCGAGCGTGCCGCCGGGAGACGCCCCCCTCGTCCCCTCCGTGGTCGGTCAGGTCAATGTCGGGGAAGATACCACTAACCGGGTCCTCCCGCCCGACGATGACCTCGGTCTTGCCTGGCGGGAAGGGTAGCGTGGCGTTGGTGCCCTGCACAACCAGGCGACCCTGGGCAGCAGTCCCAGACGGATAGGCTGGCGGGGGAGCAGGAGCCACCGGCGGGGGCTGCGCAGGCGGGGTTGGGGTGGGCATAGACGATGGGGCCGGCGTAGGTGCGGACGGCGGAACTGGTGGCGCGGCTACGCCCACCGACGCACCACACATGTCGCAGAAGTTGCTGCCTGGTTCCAATTGGGCACCACAATTGGGGCAGACCAACGTGGCGGCCGGCGCCGGGGCGGGGGCAGCAGCCGACGGCGGCGGGACGGGGGCAGCAGCCGGCGCCGGGGCAGGGGCCGCCGGGCCCAAAGCCGCGCCACAGTGACTGCAAAACGGCTCACCGGGCGTCACCGGTGCGCCACAGACAGGGCAGGTTGCGGCCGCAGCGGCGGAGGCAGGCTGTGCCGGGGCCGCAGCGGGCAGCACCGCCGCCGGTGCCACTTCTCCCAACTTCGCTCCACACTCATCGCAAAAAGCGGCCCCGTCAGGCTGCCGTGAACCACAAATCGGACATACAGGCATGGCCTTCCTCCTTATGAATAAACTTGCGGTTAACTACAGTCTTCCAACTTCTGTGTCAACTTGCGCGTCTCGTAGCGCAGTTTCTTCGTGCCACGGGCCGAGAGGCCCTCGCCGCGCTCCATCCGCTTGGCCTCGTCCAGCGCGGTTTGAGCCAACTCCTCCTCGCCCAGTTCCAACAGACGGGTGGCGGCGGCCCGCAGTTTCTGCGTCGCCCCGGCGATGTTACCCGCCGCCGCCTCGTCCAGCGCCCGCGTCTGCAACTTGTGCGCCGTCACCTTCTCCACGATGTTCATCACGTAGGGGTTGCTCTGCATTGCCTGGGCCGGGTCGGCCGTAAAGCCCAGGATGACGTCGGCCTTCGTCTTCTCCCCCACCAGGCCGGTGGCAGCCACATCGTAACTCACCTCAGCCTGGGCAATGCGGTAGGTAGCGGGCTGGCGAGGCGGGATGAGCATCTCGATCAGCACACTCTGCCCCTGCTCCCGGTCCATATCGCCCAGCGTGACCTGGACATCGCGGTCCGAAAGGGCCCGGTGGCCCAGTTTGGCGATTAAGGGCTGCACCCGCCAGACGGCACGGGGCATGACGCCGGGCACCAGCCGTAGAATCATCTCTGCATTCTGCACGACGGTGGCCTGGGCCGCCCGCACCAGGGCATAGAACGTGCTCAGGATGACGTCAGGTTGACCCTCGGGGATAAAGTCGGAGGTGCCGCCGCTGGCCTGAGCGACATCGTCCAGGAGTTGCTCGTTCCACTCCTCGCCCAGTCCCAGTACGGCGATAGCGACGCCCTGTCCTCCGGCCTCGGCGGCCAGCCGGCGGCACACATCCTCGTCGCCGAAGGTCTCCCCGTCGGTCAGGAGGAGCATGCGGCTGACCCGGCCGGGGCCCAGTCCCTTCTGCAACTCCTCCAGTCCTTTACGCATACCGCGTGACATCTCGGTGCCACCACCGTCACGGATACCGTCAATCTGGTGTCTCAGGCCCGCCGCGTCGGTGACCGGTTGACTGGGCACGATGACCTTGACCTTATCGTCAAAGATGACGACAGAGGTCAAGTCCTGCGGTCCCATCTGGCCAATGGCCAATTTGGCCGCCCCCTTGAGGTTAGCCAGTTTGGCTCCACTCATCGAGCCACTGTGATCCAGCACCAGGCTGAAGTTGAGCGGCATTTGAACATTGGCGACCGCACCGATGGGCATAGCCTCGATGAGCACATAGACCAACTGCTGGCCTCCGGTGGCAGGGAACATGGTTTTGTTGGTCTGGACGGTCAGTTGTACTTCTCCGGGCATAGAAAATCTCCTCTATGGTGGATTGGTAGACTGGCGGGTAAGTCAATTTATGTGAGACATTGAATAAAACGTCATCCTACCACCTGCACAATCACGACTGTGATGTTGTCCTCCCCACCGGACTGGTTGGCTGCCTCGACCAACCGGTCGCAGGCATCCTGAGGCGAGGTGGAGGTTTTCCAGATATGCCAAATGTGCTCGTTGGGCACCATTCCGCTCAAGCCATCGGAGCAGAGGAGCAGAGCCTCGCCGGGGGCCAGTCGCTGCTCGAACAGATCGGCCTCCACCCGGGGCTTATCGCCGATGACGCGGTAGATAACGTTTTTCTGGGGATGGCTGGCTGCCTCCTCCGGCGTGATTTGGCCCGTGGCGACGAGACGCTCGACTAAAGAGTGATCGGTGGTGATCTGAACGATGGCACCGCCCTGAACAGGCGGTGTTGGCCTAAGCAGATAGGCACGACTGTCTCCGACGTTGGCAATGGTCGCCGTGTCGCTGACGAAGAGTGCCATCACCAGGGTGGTACCCATGTCGGTGCCGGCGGCCTTGCGCTGCTCGTAGACGGCCTGATTAGCAGCCAGTGCCGCGGCCGTGAGCCACTGGCGGGCGTCGGGTAGGGACTCACCGGCGGCAGTGGGGGATAACACCTCGCTAACCGCCTGCCGTGCAATAGCCTGAACCGCCACTCGGCTGGCCACTTCGCCCGCCTCATGCCCGCCCACCCCGTCGGCGACGACGAACAGGCCCACCGGCGCGCTTATGGAGCGATACACCGGGGCGATGTCGAGGGTCAGCAGGCTGTCCTCATTCAGCGAGCGCTCCTGCCCCACGTCAGTGCGGCGGCCAACGAGGAGGGTGACACTGGCCGGGCGGCGGAGTTCCTGCAGCGCGGTCTCCAGCGCCGTGGCGAAACCGGCTGCGGAGAGCCTGGTCGGCGCGGTGAGCGCCTGGGAGAAGATCATCGCCACCTGCTCAGGCAATTGGACGTGAGCGGCCTGCTGCTGTCCGGTCGCCAGGTAGAGAAGCGCCGTCGCCAACCCCTGCACGTCCTGGGCGAAATAGTTTGCTGTCGAACCGCCCGCCGTCGGGCGGGCTGCGGGCGGGATGACGGAGGCCACGCTCAGGTGTGTCCAGCAAGCCTTCTTTCCCATCACGGCGATGTGATTTATGTAACTTGGGCCAACCTCGCGCAGCGCGACGTGGTGGCGGTGCAGGTAATCCAGTGCCTGCGCCAGGGATACACCCCATTCCAGCACCTGGTTGAATTCCCGGGGCACGGGGAGGGCGGTCACCAGCGACGGTGAGAACTCCGGCTCCACCAGGTAATGGCGGGGAGGGCCATAGGGGGCCTCTACGAAGACGTCGCGAGGCAGGAGCAAGCCGGGGTGTTCCAGACGCATCCCCAGCAACTGGGCCTCCACCGCAAAGGCCTGCTCGTCGGCGCTTTCTCGCATCAGGCAACGAAGACACAGCGGCTCAATGCCAGAGAGGTCGGCCCCGCAGAAGGGGCAGAACCGCTCCTGGGGGTCGGACGTCTCTGTCTGACAGTTGGGACACAACCGTACCGGCGTGGTATCCTCCACCAGGTAGACGTTCAACTGCTCGTTGGTGGTGCGCACCTCCGCGATCACGTATCGCTCATCGTGCAGCAACGCGCCTTCCGGCAGAGGAGCAAAGGCGACGCTGGCCCCCGGCAGCGGGCGGGTAGCCAACTCCCCTCCCCGCCTCGGGGCGGGGCTGGGGGAGGGGTCAGCGGAAGACAGAGTATGAGGTGTGAGAGGGCGGGTGAGGGGCCCGGTTGGATGCCGAGAAACGTCCGGCCCGGCCAGACCTTGTGTCGTCAGCGCTGTGCCGCAGCGATGGCAGAAACGAGCAGTTTGGCGGTTCTCGTAGCCACAGTTCGGACATTTCATCGTCGTGCCTCCCCCGTGCCGGCGCGGAAGATGAACTCCACCCCGCCGATGCCCAGCCGCCAGCCGTCGCACAGGAGATTGCGACCAGTACGCCTTTCATTTACATAAATGCCATTCATCGAGTTAAGGTCCTCGACGATCCGGCGGCCGGCTCGCTGGTAGACACAGGCGTGGCGGCGGGAGACAGTCTCCCAGGCAGGAAAGTCCTGGGTGATGACCAGGTCATTTTCAGATGCCCGCCCGATGGTGACACCGTCCGGATTCAGGCCGAAGCGACGCGAGCCGCCGGGTGTGCCGACGCTTTCCAGGTACGGACCGGTGGGGACGGGTGGTCGTGACGGCGGCGGGGGTGTTGGTCTCTTCCGCCGCAAGACCCACAGGATAGGCAATAGGCCCAGGATTAATAGCGGGGCCAGGCAAATCGCGGCCACCAAAGGCCAGTTCCTGGACACCAGAGCCTTTGCCTTGTCGACAGGCGAGCGGGTAGGTGTAGCAGTCGGTGTTGGGGTGGGTATGTGGGTGGCGGTCGGCGTTGGTGTGGCGGTCGGTGTCTGAGTGGGAGTGGAAGTGCTGGTGGCGGTCGGCGTTGGAGTGGTGGCTGGCGTCTGAGTAGGGGTAGGCATGGGGGTGCCTGTTGGTGTCGGGGCAGCCGTCGGCGCCTGGGTGGGAATAGAAGTAGGAGTAGATGTGTCTACTGGCGTTGGGGTAACCCTCGGTGCCTGAGTGGGGGTACTGGTCACCGTCATCGTGGTCTCCAGCGCCACGTCCTTTGCTCCCTGGAGCGCTCCTCGGAAACTCACCGGTTGCGACGACAGCGCGGTGCGAAGGGGCAGAACCACGCCAATCGCCAGGAGCAGAAGGAGCAAAACCAGCCCTGCTACAACGAGCAACCCCTTGATCGTTTCACGTGTCATAATCGCTTCCCCTTGCGCGCGTGACGCAGCGATGTCCATCCATCCCTAAACAACGGAGCAACGCCGCCAGCGTGATCATCCCGCTCACGGCGGCCCAGGAATATATGGGCAGCAAGCAAGGCCGCTGGAGGAGTCTCGAACTAGTTTGGGCTCCCAAGCGCACCCCGTTAATAGTGTACACACTTTGGGCTAAAAGTGCAAATCACTGACGCCACGCTTGGCCCTAATATCGTCCATTGAGGCCATTGCCTGCCACCGGTGATCACTGGACAGGTCGGACGAAATGGGCTACAATAGGACAAAAGGGGGGGAGGAATAACGATGGTCACAGAAACACCACAATTTCAACTGCTCATCACGCACGCTCGTTTAGCCACGCTGGGCAGCGACCCCAGCCTCGTCGAGGATGGCGCGTTGCTTATCGAGGATGATCGCATCGCTGCGCTTGGCACCACTACCGAACTGACCACACGCTACCCCGCCGCAGAGCGCTGGGACGCGGCGGGCCAACTGGTGCTCCCGGCCTCCTTATGTGCCCACACTCACTTCTACGGGGCCTTCGCCCGCGGGATGGCCATCCCCGGCGAGCCGCCGGCCAACTTCCCCCAGATCCTGGAACGGCTCTGGTGGCGGCTGGATAAGGCACTCACGCTGGAGGATGTACGCTACTCAGCGCTGGTCTGCCTGGTAGACGCGATCCGCCACGGCACGACCACGCTGATTGACCACCACGCCAGCCCCAACGCAATCGAGGGCTCACTCGACGTCATCGCCGAGGCAGTGCAGGCTGCGGGGCTACGGGCCTGCCTCTGCTACGAGGTCACCGACCGGGACGGCCCCGAGCGCGCCCGGGCCGGCATCACCGAAAATGTCCGCTTCGCCAATTCGCAATTCGCAACTCGCAATTCGCAATTCGCAGCCACCTTCGGCCTCCACGCCTCGCTCACTCTCTCCGACGCGACGCTCGCCGATTGCGTCTCTGCCGCCCGCGACCCGGGTCTGGGGTTCCATATCCACGTCGCCGAGGATGGGGCCGATCAGGAGGACTCCCTGCGCAAGTCCGGTAAGCGCGTCGTCCACCGACTGCACGACGCGGGCGTCCTTGGCCCCCGCACCATCGCCGCCCACTGCATCCATGTGGACGAGAGCGAGATCGAACTGCTGGCGGAGACCGGCACGTGGGTCACGCACCAGCCGCGCTCGAACATGAACAACGGCGTGGGGGTGGCGGCGGTCGAACCGATGCTGCGCGCCGGTGTGAACCTGGGCCTGGGCAACGACGGCTTCTCCAACCAGATGTTCGCCGAGATGAAGGTGGCCTACCTGGTGCACAAACTGGCTCAGCGCGACCCCCGGGCGATGCCCGGCGACCTGGTGATGCGGCTGGCGTACGCCGACAACGCTCGTTTGGCGCGTGTCTTCTGGCCTGACTTGAGGCTGGGGGAACTGTGCGAGGGCGCGGCTGCCGACCTGGTCTTCCTGGATTACCACCCCACAACGCCGCTGACGGCGGGGAATCTGCCCTGGCACCTGCTCTTTGGCGTCGAGGCGTCGGCGATAACGGCCACCGTTTGCGCCGGGCAGGTGCTGATGCGCGACCGCACGCTACTCACCCTGGACGAGGAGGTCATCACCGCCCGGTCGCGAGAGTTGGCAGCGCAGGTGTGGGAGCGCGTCAATGAACAATGACAAATTGGGCCGTGACGTGTGAAACGTGATGCGTAATTACCGCATCACGTTATCACGCATCACGTTTCACGTTTCTATCACCGTCGGGATCACGATGGGACGACCCCTGGTCTCCCGGTAGAGGAACCTGGATAACGCTGCCTGCACTTGCTTTTCGATCTCTGCTGGGGGTGTTCCCGGCCTGGCCAAGGCTGCAGACAGGGTGACCTCCTCCGCCCGGGCCAGCAGATCCTCCGCGCCGGGGACAAAGATGAAGCCACGGGTCACGATGCGCGGCCGGCCTACAGGCCGGCCCGTCCGGCGCTCGTAGCGGACGATGGACATCACGAAACCGTTCTGTCCCAGCGTCTCCCGCTCGTGCATCACCGCCGGCCCGATCTCGCCTACCCGCGTCCCATCCACGAAGACGTAACCGCCAGATACCCGCTCCCCAATCTCCAGTTTCTCACCAAAGGTCAACACATGGCCATTTTCGACCACGGCGATGTTCTCCGCCGGGATGCCCAACTGTCGCGCGGTTTTGCCGTGCTGTTTGAGGTGGCGCAGTTCGCCGTGGATGGGGACGAAGAAGCGCGGGCGGAGCAGGTTGATCAATAACTTCTGCTCCTCCTGGCTGGCGTGGCCCGAGACGTGTACTGGCGAAAGAGGGTCGTAGTAGACGTCCGCGCCCTTCTGGAAGAGGCGGTTGACAACGCGGTGAATCAGTTCCTCGTTACCGGGGATGGTGTGCGAGGAAAACACTACCGTGTCCCCCTCTTGAATGCGCAGCGAGCGGTGCTGCCCGACCGCCAGACGGCTCAGCACCGCCGTCGGTTCGCCCTGCGTGCCGGTCGCCATGATGACGATCTCACGGGCCGGCAATTTCTTGATCTCGCCCAGGGTCACCAACATGCCATTGGGGATGTTGAGATATCCCAACTCGCGAGCCATCTTGGTGTTCTCGGCCATCGTTCTGCCAGCGATGGCGATCTTCCGGCCATGCTGTGCCGCCACGTCCACTACCTGCTGGATGCGAGAGATAAGCGAGGCGAAGGTCGCCACGATCACCCGTCCCGGAGCCTGCCGCATCACCTGGTGGAACGCATCGTCCAGCACCGCCTCTGAGGGAGTGTTGCCGGGGCGATTGGCGTTGGTGCTGTCGGAGAGAAGCACCAGCACCCCGCGACCACTGAACTCGGCCAGTTTTGCGTAATCGGTAGGCCAGCCGTCCACTGGCGTGTGATCGAACTTGAAGTCGCCGCTGTGCACGATCAGCCCCGCTGGCGTCGTGATGCCCAGACCTACCCCATCGGGGATGGAATGGCAGACGTGGTAGGGCTCAACAGTGAAGGGACCAATGTTAATGACGTCCCCTGGGGCATAGGTATGCAGCGTCGCCCGCTCCAGCACGTGCCTCTGCTTCAGTTTGACCTCGATCAGGCCTCGGGTCAGCCGTGAGGCGTAAACCGGCACGTTGAACTCCTCCAGAAAGTGTGACAATCCGCCAATGTGATCCTCGTGGCCGTGGGTGATGGCAATCGCACGTATGCGGTCTTTCTTATCCCGCAGGTATCCCCAGTCGGGGATGATATAGTCAATCCCCAGCATGTCCGATTCAGGGAACATGATGCCCGCGTCCACGACGAGGATGTTGTGGCCGTACTCAATGCTCATCATATTTTTGCCGACTTCCCCCAGGCCACCCAGGGGTACGATACGTAGTTTCTCAGCCATGTTACTTCGCTCCTGTAGATTGCATAGAAGGGCGCTTGTATGTGAACTTACCTTGAAATAAAGAGCACCACCCGGCCTGCGCCCATCCGACCGGCGGTGCGTTTAGTCAATCCCAATGCCTCAGGTCCAGCCGCTTCATGTATAGATGTTAACACGCTCTGTCGGTTCTGTCAAATTCTGCACGCCGCTGGCCTGCTCCCTGCCCCGACCCGTAGCACCATCTCATTCAACAACCTTCTACACCGCGCTTTGACGTCGGGTATCGAGAGCGCCTCAGCAATCTTCTGTCGAGTGACCTCGATTTTCATAGTAAGGGTAGCGCGTATGCTTCCCATAATTTTCACGCTTTTCCAGCCAAGTTTCTCGTCAGGTGGTTGAGAGCATCGCCAGAGTTGATTCCAAGAAGGGCAAAGTATTACATCGCTACTATTCGGAAATGACGCGCTGCTTGGCCGAAATGGTCCGCGTGTTGAGGCCGGGCAAAGCCGCTATTATCGTAGTTGGCTCGTCCACAATGCGTGGGACGGATACCCGAACCGACGTTTGCCTGGGGGAGATTGGAAAGCGCGTTGGATTTGAGTTGAGTGGTATCGCAGTGCGCAGGCTAGACCGCGACAAGCGGATGATGCCAGCGCGACGAGAACGTTCCTCGGCCCGTTCCCAGATCGAGGAACGGATGCACGAAGAATACGTGATTGGTTTTCTTAAACCGGAATCGAGATAGGAGCATTCGGTTATGAACCTGGAACAGTTGCGCAAGGCATATCACGTTTCTATTGCGTTAGAGTTACATTAGAAAAATTCCCCGCCGGCCTGAGGCCGGCGGGGAAATCTCCGGTGCCACTCCAGTTACCGCCTCTGCTTACGATGTGCCGGTCGCCCGCTGGCGGCGCGGCCCCATCAGCCGACGCAAGTGCTCCACGTAGACCCGCGAGCGCGCCTGCTGTGCCCACTGCCGGATGTGGGTGTGCCCGTACAGCCGCAGCACCGGCACCACCAGCATGTCTTGCAGCCGTTTCCACGACTCACGTGACAGTGCCCCCCGTAGGATGTCCAACACGTCCGGCCGGCGGGAGGGGAGCAACGACAACAGCGCCACGCGCGGCAGTTGCAACCGCAACCCCCGCTCACGCCACAGCAGCCCCAAAAGGAAGGGCAGATTGCGGGCCACGTTGGAGACGATCAGGCGCAGCGCGTAACGGACGGAGTAAAAGCGCGCCATAGCCCGGTAGGTACCCATCTGCAACTCATACGGGCTCATCAGCGCCGGTTGGGTGACGCAGTGGTGCCCGTCGTACAGGCTCCAGTCATCCGTCAACAATCGGCCCTGCGCGACTATACGTTCGTAGAGCGGCGTGCCCGGGATGGGAATCAACATCAGAAGCTGCACTGTGTCAATCTCGTTCTGGAGCGCGAAGTCCACCGTCCGCTGGAAGGTCTCCACATCGTCGGTGTCTGCGCCCAGCACGAACATGCCGTGCACATGGATGCCGTAGTCGTGGAAGGCACGGACGCTCTCGCGGATGTCTCGCACGTCCTGGTGCTTGTTGTAGATGTCCAGCGTGGCCGGGTTGACCGACTCGAAGCCGCAGTAGACCATCGTACAGCCGGAATCGCGCATCAGGCCAAGCAACTCGTGGTCCAGTTCCCCGCTCCGCTTGTCCTCGTAGACCACACCAGCACGCACCTGCGCTGACCAGCGGGGGGTCAGGCCGCGCTCGATCATCCCCCGTAGCAACGCCCGGGTGCGCGCCTTATCCACGACGAAGTTGTCGTCGTAGAAAAAGACCGCCCCCCGGTCATGGTAGGTCTCCAGTTCGGCCAGCACGTCCTCAATGGAGCGAGCACGCACCCGCCGGCCGAACATGCGGATGACGGCGCAGAAGTCGCAAGCGTAGGGACACCCCCACTGGGTCACAATCGGCACGTTGGTCATCCGCTCGTGGCCGACGATCAGGTGCAGGGCAGGGGATGGCAGCGCCGTGAACTCCTCTTGCGTGCAAGGGGGCCGGTCAGGGTTGTGGACCGGCTGTCCCGCCGCGTCGTGGTACGACAGACCCGCGATGTGGGCCGGGTCAGCGCGGCCCTCCAGCGCGTCCACCAGTTCCAGCAACGTCACCTGCCCCTCCCTGCGCACGACGAAGTCGCAGTGCTGCAGTGCCTCGTCGGGCAGGAAGGTGACGTGCGAGCCGCCGATGACGGTTGGGATGCCCAGGTCGCGCACCCGCCCGGCCATCTCATAAGCCACTGGTGTGGTCGCGGTGGTGCTGGAGAATCCCACCAGGTCGGCCTCCGCGACGTCGGCCCAGTCAACCGGGGCCAGCGTCTCGACGTAGATGCGCACGTCGTGGCCGCGCCCGGCCAGCAGCCGTCCCAGCAGCGGTAGGCCCAGGCGCGGGAGGAGCGCCCGGTCAAAAACATTCAGCCCAGGAGCCTGGGGCTCAATCAGTCGGATTTTCATTGTTCTCTCTCCTATCGAAAACGTGATGTGTGATGCGTAAAACGTGAAGGGCTCGCCGAAGCCTCGTTGGCGTCATTGGCGGGCGTGAAGCCGCGTCTGCGCGATCAGCATCGGTAGCGGAACCACCAAAACGAACTCCGGCTTCCATTCAGATTGAGGCAGTGCAGAAAACAGGATCAAGCCAGGGTAACGTGAGGACAGGAGCGCGTCCTGGGCGGACGAGATAAGGGGAAAGAGGGGAAATACGAGGGCATAATCCGCTGCCGTCTGGACAGCATCGCAGTGATGCAGGGCCGGCGAGCATGTTCGGCCATCCACAACAGCATCAGCCCCAGGCATAGTTCGAGTAATGCCTGGGCCGCGGTCTCCTCCGGCGTGCACTCCGCATCGTGGGAGTGGCAGAACTCCAGTACCTGCCCCACCGGCAGGTGCAGGCGCGGCGCAGAGGCCAGCAGATCGTGCAAGCGCTGCTGCCCGCTCAGGAGCAGCGTGCGGGCCAGCGCCCCTGAGCGCGAGATGCTGCTGTTCACGATCTGCGAAACCCCCACCAGCACTTGCAGCAACAGAAGGGGCTGCAAGCCAGCCAGGGCCTCGAGAGTGACCTTGCGTCGCAACGCGTGGAGCGAGGATACAGTCATCCTCTTGCCTGAGAGAAACATAATTGGGAGCATTATATGCATTTGCTCCTGAAAGTCAAGCTGCCTGCTGCCTGGGAAACCGGGCAGTACGCCGTCTAGACTTGACACCCTTGATATTTGCTCTATACTGAATCGGGGCAGGTGGAGATAGAAATGAAGAAATTCATTTCACTGTTCTTGTTCGTGATCCTTGTTGCGAGTGGCTGTGGGCCAGAGCCATGCCCCAGTTTCACCCCTGAAGCGCCCACACCTGTTCCACCGGATGAAGGAGGTCAAGCAATGCCTTTTGAACTGACGAGCACTGCCTTCGCCCCCGGGGAGCCGATCCCCCGCAAGTATACCTGCGACGGCCAGAACATCTCACCGCCGCTGCAGTGGGGTGATCCGCCCCAGGGTACACGAAGTTTTGCGCTCATCTCCGATGATCCCGACGCGCCAGTGGGCACCTGGGTACACTGGGTGCTCTACAACCTGCCAGCCGAAACCCGTGCCTTGCCGGAGGCCGTCCCCTCAGACGCGGACCTGCCCGACGGCAGCCGGCATGGTCAGAATAGTTGGCGCCGGCTGGGCTACGGTGGTCCCTGTCCACCCGGCGGCACCCACCGTTACTTCTTCAAACTCTACGCCCTGGATACGATGCTCGACCTAGCCGCCAGCGCCAGCAAGGAACAACTGCTCCAGGCAATGGAGGGGCACATCCTGGCCCAGACGGAAGTGATGGGAGTATACACCAGCCAATGACAGCCCGTAGTAACACGCTGCGGCTATGGGATTGGACGGAGGTAAACGTCCAGTTGCCCTTTAGGCCGCTCCCGTGCGGCTGATTCCAAGGCCAGTACGACTTCACGTCGGCGTAAGACTTCTTTCCCTTTGAGGGAGGTTCTCATGCGCATAGCAGTGTTTGGTACAGGTGCTGTGGGCGGCTATTTTGGCGGGCGGCTGGCCCAGGCTGGAGAGGAAGTCGTGTTTATCGCCCGTGGGGAACGGTTGCGGGCTCTGCGGGACCAGGGCCTGCGGGTGGAGAGCCCCAAGGGTGACTTTGCAGTGCAGCCCGTGCAGGCGACCGATGATCCGGCGCAGGTGGGGATGGTGGACGTGATCCTGGTGGGTGTGAAGGCCTGGCAGGTGACGGAGGCCGCGCAGGTTATGGGCCCGCTGGTTGGGCCAGAGACGTTCGTGGTGCCACTGCAAAACGGGGTAGAAGCGCCAGATCAGTTGGCGGCGGTGCTGGGCGCTGGGCACGTGTTGGGTGGTCTGTGCAGAATCGTCAGTTCCGTCGTAGAACCGGGCCACATCCGCCATGCCGGGCTGGAGCCCTACGTGGCCTTTGGCGAGTTGGACAGCCGTCCCAGCGAGCGAGCCGGACGACTGCGGGAGGCTTTCGCGCGGGCGGGGGTGACGGCTGAAATCCCCCCCGACATTCAGGTTGCCATGTGGGAGAAGTTCCTGTTTATCACCTCGTTCAGCGGCGTGGGGGCGGTGACGCGCGCTCCGGCCGGGGTGTTGCGCAGCCTGCCAGAGACGCACCAGATGCTGGAACAGGCCATGCACGAGGTTCTCGCCGTAGCAAGGGCGCGCGAGATTGCTTTGCCGGAGGAGGCCATTCCCAGGACGCTGACCCTTATAGGTAACCTGCCGCCGGGTGGGACAGCCTCAATGCAGCGGGACGTTATGGAGGGGCGACCCTCGGAACTGGAATCGCAGAACGGGGCGGTGGTGCGCCTGGGTCAGGAGGTGGGGGTGGCTACCCCGCTACACGCTTTTATCTATCACAGCCTGTTGCCGCTGGAGTTGCGAGCACGGGGCCGGGTGCAGTTCGCGCTTTGAGCCTGTACGAGTGGAGGCAGAAAATGACGATGGAAGATGAATCCCCAGCCTACCTTCATCTCCAGGAAATAACCGAATATGGAACCGATACCCACCGGGGGAATTTACTGGGCATTCAGCCCTGTATGGTGCCGGTGGATTACGCTTCAGAGGAAACATTCTATGCCAAGATTGATGATACCCTGAACGTAGCGCTTCGGAGAGACTGGTTCAACGAGAAAACGGTTGTTGTCTTTCCGGAGTACATTGGTACCTGGTTGGTCGCTGCAGGTGAGAAACAGCGCGTTTACCAGGCTGAAAACATTGAAAGCGCGATGCAAACGCTTGTGCTGAGCAACCTGATTCCTTTTGTCAAGGTACTGCTGTTCGCCAAAGCAAAAGACGTGGTAAAATATAGCCTATTTCGCATGAAGGCGACGCGAATGGCAGAGATTTACCACAATGTGTTCTCTGGACTGGCAAAAAAACACGCGGTGACGATTGTGGCCGGGTCAATTGTCCTTCCGTCACCTGAAGTAAGCAATGGAAAGTTGGCGATCGGCGATGGCGAGTTGTACAACGTCTCTGTAGTGTACAAACCGGGTGGTTCAGCGTATGAAGATGTCGTTCGGAAAGTCTTTCCCACTGAAGCCGAACTGCCTTTTACCACGCCGGCCTCCGCGACAGAACTGCCTGTCTTTGATACACCCGCCGGAAGGCTGGGGGTGTTGATCTGTGCAGACTCCTGGTATCCTTCTACCTATGAAGTAATGCAAGCAAAGAAGGCTGGGCTTGTTGCCGTACCATCCTACCTGGCACCCGATTCCATCTGGCAAAAGCCTTGGCGGGGATACGACGGCGCGCCAGCGCCGGACGACGTAGACACACACGACGTCAATCAGATCGCCGAAGGAGAGGCCTGGCTCAAATACGCTCTGGCAGGCAGGATGGCCAGAGCAGGGATAGGACAGGGCATCAATGTTTTCTTGCGCGGCAACCTCTGGGATTTGGGTTCAGATGGTCATACGATTGTTGTGAGGGGACGAACTGTCATAGAAGCAAAACACGTTGCCGGCGCTGCGATCATAAATTCCTGGTTATGATAATGCCATGCCGATAACGTCAGGCATAATTTGTCCGCTCCCTGCGGCAGCCCCAAAACCCTCTCGGAGGTTCCCCAACCTCCGAGAGGGTTCGTTTCACGCCTTCTTAAACACAACTCGCCCGTCGTGGGCGTCCACCTGCACCGTGTCCTCCTCGGCGAACTCGCCTCGCAGCAGCGCCAGCGCCAACGGATCCTGCACTTCCCGCTGGATAACCCGCTTGAGCGGCCGCGCTCCATAGACCGGATCGTAGCCAGCGTCGGCCAGGTGCTGCCGGGCGGCATCGGTCAATTCCAGCCCGATGCGACGCTCGGCCAGCAGGTCGCACAGGTGGCGCGTCTGGATATCCACTATCTCCAGCAAGTCCTCTTTCGTCAGGCTGCGGAAGAGGATGATCTCGTCAACGCGGTTCAGGAACTCGGGCCGGAAGGTGCGGTCCAGTTCCTCCATCACCCGCGCCCGTGCCTCCTCCGCACCCAACTCCTTGATCCAGCGGCTGCCGGCATTGCTGGTCATGATGACGATGGTGTTGGTAAAGTCCACTGTGCGCCCGTGACCGTCGGTCAGCCGCCCCTCGTCGAGCAACTGGAGCAGCGTGTTGAAAACCTCCGTGTGGGCTTTCTCGATCTCGTCGAAGAGGACCACGCTATAGGGCCGGCGGCGAACCGCCTCGGTCAGTTGGCCGCCCTCATCGTACCCCACGTAACCGGGCGGCGCGCCGATGAGACGGGAGACAGTGTGCCGCTCCTGGTACTCGCTCATGTCAATGCGCACCATCGCCTCCTCGGTGTCGAAGAGGAACTCGGCCAGCGCCCGGCCCAACTCGGTCTTGCCCACGCCCGTCGGCCCCAGGAAGATGAAACTGCCGATGGGCCGGTTGGGGTCCTGGAGCCCAGCGCGGGCGCGACGGACGGCGTTGGAGACGGCCCGCACCGCCTCGTCCTGGCCCACCACCCGCTGGTGGAGCGCGTCCTCCATCCGCAGCAGCTTCTCCATCTCCCCCTCCAGCAGTTTGGAGACGGGGATACCGGTCCACTCCGCCACCACCTCGGCCACGTCCTCAGAGCCGACCTCCTCCTTGAGCAACGGGTGATCGCCCTGCAACTGGCGCAGTTGCTCCTCCTGCTCCCGCAATTGCCCCTCCAGTTCGACGAGCGTGCCGTACTGCAACTCCGAGGCGCGGGCATAGTCCATCGCCCGCTGGGCCTCCTCGATCTGGTGGCGCACCTGCTCGCTCTGCTGCTTCGTGTCCTGGATCGCCTGGATGGCGGCCTTCTCCTGCTCCCAGCGGGTGCGCAGACCTCTGCTTTGCTCCCGCAGGTCGGCCAGTTCCTTCTCCAGTTTCTTCAATCGCCCCTTACTAGCCTTGTCTCTCTCCTTCTTCAACGCCTCCCGCTCAATCTCCAGTTGCATGATGCGCCGGTCCACCTCGTCCAGTTCGGCCGGCTTCGAGTCAATCTCCATCCGCAGCCGGGAGGCCGCCTCGTCAATCAGGTCAATCGCCTTGTCCGGCAGGTGCCGGTCGGCGATGTAGCGGTGGCTGAGCGTGGAGGCCGCGATGCAGGCCGCGTCCTGGATGCGCACGCCGTGGTGAACCTCGTACCGCTCCTTGAGGCCACGCAGGATGCTGATCGTGTCCTCCACCGACGGCTCGTCCACGTACACCGGCTGGAACCGCCGCTCCAGCGCGGCGTCCTTCTCGATGTACTTGCGGTACTCGTCCAGCGTGGTCGCGCCGATGGCGTGCAGTTCGCCCCGCGCCAGCATCGGCTTGAGCATGTTGCTGGCGTCCATCGCGCCCTCAGCCGCACCCGCCCCAACGACGGTGTGCAACTCGTCAATAAACAGGATGACTTCGCCCGCCGCGTCGGTCACCTCCTTGAGCACCGCCTTCAGCCGCTCCTCGAACTCGCCCCGGTACTTGGCACCGGCGATCAGCGTGCCCATGTCGAGCACGACGACACGCCTGTTTTTCAACCCCTCGGGTACGTCGCCGCGCACAATGCGCTGGGCCAGCCCCTCGGCGATGGCGGTCTTGCCCACACCAGCGTCGCCCACCAGGACCGGGTTGTTCTTGGTGCGGCGGCTCAAAATCTGCATCACGCGCCGGACTTCGTCGTCCCGCCCGATGACGGGGTCCAGTTTCCCCTGCCGGGCCAGCGTGGTCAGGTCCCGCCCGTACTTCTCAAGCGCCTGGTAGGTCGCCTCGGGGTGCTGGCTGGTGACCCGCTGGCTGCCACGGATACCAGTCAGGGCCCGCAGGACAGCGTCCTCGGTGATGCCATAGGCCGCCAGGAAGCGGGACGCCTCGCCTCCGTGGGCTCCGGTAAGCGCCAGCAGCAAGTGCTCGGTGCTGGCGTAGTCATCGCGCATACGGGCGGCCACCTTCTGCGCCTCGTCTAACGCGCGCGCCAGTTCACGCGAGAGTCCCACCTGCGTCGTTGCCCCATAGACTTTGGGCTTGCGCCCCAGTTCTCCCTCCAGTGCCTGCGCCATCTCGCCCGGATTGGCCTCTAACTTCTGGACGATCTGAGGCACGATGCCATCGGATTGGCGCAGGAGCACCAGCAGCACATGCCCCGGCTCAACCTGGCCGTGGCTGTACTCGCCCGCCAGCGATTGAGCGCCGATAATTGCTTCTTGCGCCTTTTGCGTGAATTTGTTTAGATCCACAGTTGTCACCCCCAGTATACTCGAAAACTACCGGAGGCCACCTGGGTGCCTCCGGCTGTACAGTCATCCGTATTGTACCGACTTCTCGTTAGAGAAACCATAGCGCAGCATTGGATTTACATAAGAAAGTGGGGGCAGGACCAGGATACCAACTCCGTAGGGAACTTCGTTCCAATGAACAATGAGACAATGAACAATGAACAAAAGCGGCTCAACATTCTGAATGTTATTCACAATCCTGGGGCAATAATGACGTAGCGAGATATACGCCGGCCGCTGGACCTGCGGCAAGCGCAGTCCTGTTATCCCTGGGATCACGATTGGTAAGTTCTCCCATCTGTGCTAAAATAACGTCAGTGGGCGGGCATCAGGCATCGCGTGAGGTGAGCGACGTGGGAGACGAGAACGATCCCCAGACCCGTCAATACTCCCAAGGCGGAATGCCCCCGCAGGTGTGGGTTGTCACGGCCGTGTTCGCCGCGACAGTGCTTCTGCTGGCCGTCGCCGCTTTCCTGGGCTGGCACACAACGCAGTTCCCTTTCCCCGGCCTGTTCACTGAGCCAACGCTGGTCGTCAACGGGACGGGCGATCAAACCTGGCCTGGCTATGCCGCCGGGCTTCGCTACACTGATCATCTGGTCGCGCTCGACGGTCAGCCACTGGAAAGCACTACAGCGTTGATGCGCGCACTGTCTCGGCACGAGCCCGGCGACGTGGTCACGTTGACGGCACGGGGCAAGGACGGTACACTGCGCGACATCCAGGTGCGCCTGGGGCCCGTCCCCCTCAAGGCACTGACCAGTTTCTTCGTCCTCCCCTACGTCCTGGGGCTGATCTACCTGGGAATCGGCATTTGGGTCTTCCTGGCGCGGTGGCACGAACCGGCCGGGCGGGTGTTCGGGCTGCTATGTGCGGTGATCGCGCTGAGTCTGGGCTTGGTGTTCGACCTTTATACCACGCACTGGTTCCCGCGCGTGTGGGTCACCGCCGTCTCTCTGATCGGCAGCGTTGGTATTCACCTGGCGCTGGTGTTCCCCCAGCGGGCACGGTTTCTCGATCGTGCTCCCGCGCTTCGTCATCTGGTTTACGTGCCGGGCGTGGCCATCGCCATCATCAATCAATTCACTGTCTTGGATTTCGAAGCGCCCACAGCCTACTTCAACACCTGGTTGGCAGCGTTTATCTTCGCGAGCGCAAGCGTGGCTGTCCTTCTGGCGATGATGGTCTATCGAGGCCGTCGCTCTCAATCACCCATTGTTCAGGCTCAGGCACGTACTATCCTATGGGGCAGCCTGCTGGCCTTCGGCCCGATCGCGGCCTGGTTCATCGTCTTCCGTGTTATTGAGTGGGCTCTCCCTCCAGCACTCATCTTTCCCTGGTTAGTCCTATTTCCTCTCTCCACCGCCTACGCCATCTTGCGCTATCGCCTGTTCGACATCAACCTGGTGGTCAGCCGGGGTGTCGTCTACGCACTGCTGGGCGTCACGGCAGTCGGGGTATACTTCCTGCTCCTCTATTTGACCGGCTTCGTGTCTGGCGTGGCGCTGCAGGCCGATCATCTCCTCGTACTTGGTATATTCGCTCTTTTGCTGGCGCTGCTCTTGAACCCGGCGCGTATACTCCTGCAGCACGTGATGGATCGAGTCTTCCTGCGCAAAGCGGTTGACCAGCGCCAGATAACGCACCGCTTCGTCAGCCGCCTGACCCAGACCACGGGATTGCCATCGGTCCTGCAGGCTTTGGGTGAGACGCTGGAGGCGGGTTGGCGTTTGCAGTTCGCCGCGTTATTCCTGTACGATCCGCAACGTGCGCGCTATGTGCCTCATACCATTGGGGGCAGGCTGTTTCCACTCGTGACCTTCGCTCAGAAGAGCCCGCTCGCTCATTGGATGCTCCAGCGGCGCGAAAGTATCTACCTCTACCAGGATCGTCCCCTGCCTCCCGACCTGATGGTCGAGAGCGAACCCCTGGAGGCCCTGCGCTCTGCTCTCTTCATCCCAGTGCCGGGCCATGGCTGGGTGACGTTAGGCCCCAAGCGTGATGGCGCACCTTTCTCCCCAGACGACCTGGCCACGCTGGAGTCGCTCGGCTCCCAGGTAGCGGTGGCCCTGGAAAAAGCGTATCTCTTCAGTGACCTGGAGCGGAGGATGACGGAGGTAGATGTGCTGCGTTGGGTTGGGCAGGCGGTCAACTTCACGATGGACGTGGACGACCTGATGGAATTGATCTATGCTCAGACCAGCCGCGTGCTCAATACCAGTAACTTCTACATCGCGTTGTACAACCGGGAGAAGGAGACCCTCTCACTCGCGTTCTACGTAGAGGAAGGCGAGCGACTATACAAGGACGACGAGTGGTCGGTGGAGACAGGCTTGACCGGCGAGATTGTCCGCACGGAGCGGCCTATTGTGACAGAAGATTACACTCAGGAATGTCTTCACCGGGGGATCAGGCCCGGAGGCCGACCAGGGCAGGCCTGGATGGGGGCCCCGCTCAACGCCGGCGACCAGGTCATCGGAGTGATGAACGTCTCCAGTTTCGACCCCGCCGTGACCTATTCCGACGAACAATTGCAGTTCTTCTCCGCTATTGCCGATCAGGCAGCCGCGATCCTGGATAAGGCACGCCTCTATCGAGAGATGGAGGAGCGTGCCCAACAGTTGGCTGCCCTCAACGAGGTCGGCAGCGTCATCACTTCTACCTTGAACCTGCAGACGGTGCTGAACCTGATCATGGGCAAGGCAGTCGAACTTCTCCAGGCCGAGGCCGGGTCGTTGGTGCTGGTAGATCAGGACACTGGCGAACTGGTCTTCGAAGTGACCATTGGCCCAAGCTCTGCTGACCTGTTGGGCATGCGTCTTCCCCCTGATACCGGCATCGTGGGCGCAGTAGTACAGGAGGGCAAGCCGATTATCATCAGGGACGCACAGACCGACCAACGTTGGTATCGGGAGCTCGATGACGAATTCATCACCCATTCTGTCATTGCCGTGCCGATGATCAGCCGCGGGCACGTTATCGGTGCGATTCAACTCCTCAATCGGCGTGACGGCGGGCCATTTGACGAGGACGACGAGCGACTGCTGACGGCGTTTGCAACCAATGCCGCTGTCTCCATTGAGAACGCCCGGCTGTTCACCCAAACCGATCAGGCCCTCGCCGCACGGGTGGAAGAACTCTCGATGATGCAGCGCATTGACCGGGAACTCAACGCTACCCTGGACTACAACCGGGTGATGAACCTGACGCTGGACTGGGCTTTGCGGATGACAGGGGCCAACGTAGGGCTCGTAGCTGTCATCGTGGAGACCGAAGATGGTGTGCGCGGGCTACACTTCCTGGCTAATCAGGGCTATCCAGAGGAGTTGCTCGCTGCCCATAAGGAAGAGCCCTGGCCACTGGAACAGGGGATCATCGGGCGCGTGGCGCGGACCGGCAAATCTGAACTCGTGGGGGATGTGGAAAATGACCCCGATTACGGGCAGATAGTGCCGGGGATGGTGGCCCAATTGACGGTGCCCATCCGGCGGGAGGAGCAGATCATCGGCGTCATCGCCCTGGAGTCCTCCCGACAGGGCTGTCTCGACCAGGAGTCGCTGGATTCCGTCACCCGCTTGGCCGACCACGCAGCCATCGCTATTGAGAACGCTCGTCTCTTCGGGCAGGTGCGCCGTGCCAACGAGGCCAAGACTGAGTTCATCTCTCTCGTCTCCCACGAACTCAAGCAGCCGATGACCTCAATCAAAGGCTACACTGACTTGTTGGCCAAGGGAGCAGCCGGCGAACTGAACGTTACCCAGCGCGGCTTCCTCGAGACGGTACGGTCGAACGTGGATCGCATGAACAAGCTGGTCGGCGACCTGCTGGACATCTCGCGCATCGAGAGCGGCCGTATACGGCTGGAGTTTAGGGACGTGCCCATTAAGCAGGTGATCGAGGATGCGCTGCGAACGATCCGTGGGCAGATCGAAGCCAAGCAACAGACGCTGGAGGTAGACATCTCACCCGACCTGCCACCCGTGAGGGGGGATCAAGACCGATTGGTGCAGATCCTGACTAACCTGGTGAGCAATGCCTACAAGTACACGTCCGAAGGGGGACATATCGCAGTTCACGCTCAAAAGTGGTCGGATGCGAGGGGAGCGGTGGAGGGGAACGGATTCATACAGTGTTCAGTGACCGACACCGGTATAGGAATCACGCCTGAAAACCAGAAGCGCCTCTTCACCAAATACTTCCGTGCCGATGATCCTTCCGTGCGTAGCGTGGCCGGCACTGGGTTGGGGCTCGTCATCACCAAGAGTCTGGTGGAACTGCACGGCGGCGAAATCTGGGTCAAGAGCGAAATGGGCAAGGGCAGCACTTTCGCTTTTACTATCCCGGCCGCACAGTAGCATATAAGTAGACAAGGAGTCCCCCCTTAGTCCATTTGTATCCCTGTACCCTATGTCTACGGTTCCTTGAAACGAGCCTCCAATTGTTCTAGCAATTCCGCTGCCTCAACCAGTTTGTCCAGTGGGTTCTCCGTGCCTGCAAAATACCGATAGTCGCACGGCATCACGTCGAGCGTGCATACCAAGTCATTGTGGCGGTCTCGCACTGCTCCCTCGCTGACACCATAGAAAGCCGCGATCTCCCGTCGCTTCACCGGGCGTAAGTTGACTCTGCGCACTGTATAGTCGAGCGCTGCTGCCCAGGTCTCCGACTTGCGCACGATGAGCGACTTGCGCCCGAGGGCAATGCGATACTCCAGCCACATCTGAATGGCAGCACCGATCTCCTCAATGGGCATCCCTGCCGCGGCCATCTTATCAGTGAGCAATAATTCCACCTGGTCCATTCCGCTAGCAAAGAGTTGCTCAAACCGACCCGCTAGCGGTGAGTCAGGCTCCAGCCGCATGAAGTCGGCCAGCGCCCGCAAGGCCTGGTCGAAATCGCCGCTGCGCGCCAACACCCGTGCCAGGTAAAGCAGGTAATCCGGCTCATCGGGGACAAGACGAGCGGCCGACTGGAAACACTTGATCGCTCGGTCAATATCCCATTCCTGGTAGGCCTGAAGGCCTTGCTCCTCGTACTTCTTGGCCTTGCTACAGTCTGTCATACTGGCCTGCTGCTTGGTCATCACACTTGCTCCTTCAACGAAGCCATGCATACCGACGGGCATGGATGTGCGAGGGTTACATGCCCTTGTATGATGATGAAGTAAGAGGGCCGATCTAACCTTCGCGAGGGTTTTCTCAGCCCGTACCTGAGGCTGATTATAACATAGTCACCAAAGATGGGCAACGTCAGCCTTTTGCAAATCCCCTGCCCGTGTTATAATCTCGCCAGTTCTGCACGCCAGAGCACTTACGTGCAGGTAGGAGGCGATAATGAGGAGACGTTGCCGTCGCCTGAAGTGTTGCTTGATCGTGCTTGCACTGTTGTTGCTGGTCTGTGGCTGCACCACAGGCGACGATCAAGGGCCGCTTTTTCAGGATGACTTCGACAGCCCACGCAGTGGCTGGGGCACGGATCAGCGTGAGGGGCTCGAGCGCGGTTATGAGGAGAGCAAGTACTTCATCGAACTGCACAGCCCAAACTGGTTCGCCTGGGCTCATCCTGGCGTGCAGTTCGATGATGTGAGTGTGGAGATGGACGTCTATCCGGTTCCCGGCTCCCAGGACAGTCATTTTGGCGCCATCTGTCGCTATGTGGATGCGGATAATTTTTACTACTTTGGCATCAGCGCAGACGGTTACTACGCCATCTTCCGACGCGCGGACGGCGGCGACCTTGAAGTCCTCACCGGAGATGGCAGTGGAATGTCCCCCTCTTCCGCCATCAGGACGGGCGAGCAGACCAACCATGTCCTGGCGGTCTGCCAGGGGGACAAACTGAGCCTTTACATCAACGGCGAACTGGTGGAGACAGTCACCGATGACACCTACACGCAGGGCGACGTGGGGCTCGGGGCTGGAAGTGGCCGGGAGGGGGACGTTCGTATCCAATTCGACAACTTCATCGTTACCAGGCCGTAGAAGGCGGATTGGAGAACAGCGGGTTGCAGGACAACGACGGATGGAAGCGGATGAACAAATGTCAGCGATAGGTAGACAATGGCTCGTCACGGCACTGGTGGCGTTGGTGGCTCTGCTGGTCGCCTGCGGGGGAGAGCAATTGCCCTGGGCCGATGATTTCTCTGACCCAGCCAGCGGTTGGCAGGCCGAGTCGGATGCCTCTGCGGAGGTCGGGTATCACGAGGGCATGATGCGCATCCTCGTCAAAGCGCCCAACCGCCTCGCCTGGGCCTCCGCTGGGCGCGAGTTCTCCGATTTTCACCTCGCCGTTGAGGCAACCCAGGTCGCTGGCCCCGATGACAACGAGTATGGCGTGCTGGTGCGGATGCGGGACTCTGACCATTTCTACCGCTTCTCGATCAGCGGCGATGGCTACTACCTGGTCAGCAAGTACGACGGCGAGGAATGGGTGGCATTGAATGGCGACTGGACCACTCCTCCCGATCCCGATGCTATCCGTCTTGGAGCTGCGACTAATCTCCTGGAGGTCGTCTGCCAGGGTGCGACTATGACCTTCCTCGTCAACGGCGTACAATTGGCGCTTGTCGAGGATAGCAGTTACTCCCGGGGCAACATCGGCCTCTATGCTGGCTCGTTCTTCGAATCTGGTGTGGAGGTCCACTTCGACAGCCTGCGTGTGGAGGCGCCATGACGGATGCTGTTGCCCCCGTCCGCCGGACCATCGCCGGCTTTCGGCAAGACGGCTTGGGCTATACCGACTACCTGAACGCCATACCTGCCGCCTCCGACGAGGCCGTCGTGCGCCTTAAGATCGTCGAGCCCCTGCTGGAGGCGCTGGGGTACAAATTGCAGGCCGACCTGGATCCGGAGCGTCGGGTAAAGGATGGGGCCATTGACATCCTGGTCAAGGCCAATGGCATCCCGGTGATGCTCTGGGAGCTGAAGCGCACCCAGGAAACAGACCTGGCCCGGCACGAGGAGCAACTGACCCGCTACGTGCTCGCCAAAGGAGTCACCCACGCCATACTGTGCAACGGTCGAGAGGTGCGGGTCTACCTCCGCGTCGGTGATGTGCTCCGTTTCGCCTACGCCTTCCCGCTGACTGCCTTTGCCCCCGGCGCACTTGTGCCCCCCACCCAGGACGAGGAACTGGCTCTCTATGCCTTCTTCGACGCCTTCCGTAAGGAGGGGTTCCTCGAAGTGGAGCGGATGAAGGAGGAGATCGCGGCCACGACCGCTCATCCCCTCATCCTGAGGCCGGGCGAGCCCCAGAACGAGGTACTCCTGGTCGAGGACCTGAAGCGGGAGATCCGCCGCCTCCACCGCTTTGTCCTCCTCCGTTTCCGCAGTCACCAGTCCATCTACCGGAAGTTCTTGGAAGAGAAGGAGCAGCGGGAGACCAGGGCCAACCAGGCGCAGGAGCGGCTGTGGGAGTGGATTCGGAACTTCGAAGAACGGGCCAAGACTCCGTCGGATCGGGCGGCGCTGGAAGCGTATCTGGAGGCGTTCACCGACCACTGGACCGGCGTGGAGGAGGACGAGTTCGTAGCCGAAGTGCTGAGCCGGTCGGGGGTGGCCAGCCACCTATCGGGAGTCAATCACACCAACTTCAGGACGCGGGCCAGTGACTTCTACCGGGCCTTCACCGACTACGCCCGCTGGCACGCCCGGCGGCAGGTGGAACTGCGCCCCATCCGGGCTCTGGCCGAGGACTTCACCCACTGGCGGGATGAGATCGGCCTGATGGCTGAGGACTACGAGGCTGAGTTCTGCTTGCAGACGGTCTATGTCTTCGTCACCCGCTTGCTCCTCATCCGCATCTGCGAGGACAAGGGACTCATCGCCCAGAAGATCTCCGACGGCGGCTACAAGGACTACCTGGACTTCAGCGGGCAGTTCTTCACCAACATTGCTGACGCCCATGCCACCCTCCTCGACATCGCCTACAAGGATACCGGCTACATCTACGGCCACTTTTTCAGCCGGGATATCTTTGACTGGTATACCTGGGAAGAGGAGGCCATCGTGCGCCTCTTCTGGGTGCTCAACCGCTTCGACTTCGCCCAAGTGAGCGCCGACCTCATCGGGCACATCTACGAGCAGTACGTGGACGAGTTGGAGCGCAAGCGGAAGGGGCAGTTCTATACCCCGCCCCAGGTGGTCAACTACATCCTGGACCAGGTGGGCTACGAGGGGCCAGGAATCATTGGGAGGACTCTCCTGGATCCGGCCTGCGGCAGCGGGCGTTTTCTGGTGGAGGCTTCTCGGCGTCTGATCCCCGAACTGAGGAAACAGCCCGGCCTTTCACCCAAAGAACTGGTCAACGAGCGGCTGCGGAACTGCCTTTTCGGGCTTGACGTCAACCGCTTCGCCTGTTTCCTGGCCGAGGTCAACCTGCTGGTGCAGGTGCTGGACCTGGTGAAGGACGGCCCGACTTTCACCATCGAGCGCTTCCACATCTATCCGACTAACACGCTTCTCCCTCGCGAGCGGGAGACCGAGGCGATCGTCGGCCCGGGCAACGGGCTGGCCTACGAGACCGAGGTGGCGGAGTTGATCAAGCGGCGAGGGCACAACCCGGCGCTGGGTCTGGACTTCCGCGCCGGTTTCGACTGGGTGGTGGGCAACCCGCCCTATGTGCGGGCCGACAGTCCCGGCGTGGCCACGCTGCGGAGCCGCATCAAGGCCAGCGGGCGCTACCGCACCCTGTACAAGAAGTGGGATCTGTACATCCCGTTCATCGAATTCGCGGTGCAACTGCTGGCCGAGGGAGGGCGGCATGGCTTCATCGTCTCCAACGCCTACCAGACGGAGGAGTACGGCCGCCCGTCACGGGAGCTCCTGCTGGGGGAGACGACCATCGAGAGCCTGACCTTCGCGCCGAAGGTGCGGTTTTTCGCTGAGGCACAGGTATACAACCTGATCTACGCCGTGCGCGGGGGAGCGCCATCCAGGGGGCACAAGGTGAAACGCTACCTGGCCGTGGTCCCCACGCTGCACTCAAAGGGTCTCAAGACCCTCCCTGCCTTGTCCCAGGCCAGGTGGCGCGAGCAGATTTTTCGCTCCAAGTTTGAAGGGGAGTCACTGGATTTTGTAGGGTGTGTATTATTGAGCGAGCTTTGCTATGTGAGCAAGGGAATGGTCTTGCATTCTAAGGACGAGTACGATCTTATCGTGGGTGATAGAAAACGCAAGCTGTTCATAAAAGACGATTTGATTGCCGAGAGAAGAGATGCGGACCACCCGAAGGCTTATGTAGAAGATGCTGATATTGGTCGTTATTTCTTGCATCGCGTCAGGTGGTTGGAGTGGGGCACAGACAGGATACCAGGCAAGGTCTATCGGCCCGTTTTCTCGCAACTCTTTGAAGCTGAGAAGATAATCATAGGAGAAACAGCCTGGGTTTTCTATGACAGGAATGGCAAGTTCTTCAACAACCATAGCGTCCGCAACTTTGTACCGTACTATAAACTTGTCGTTTCCAATGTCAAGCGTCGCGTGGCTCGTACCCTGGCGCGAGAGATCACCGACGATGATATTGCCAAACTGGAGTTGTCCCCAGCGCAGTTGTCTAGGCTCTCCAAGACTGACCTGGCAGAGAGAATCGTTGAGACCCGTGCCCGTGTCTCGGTCAACTACGACCTGCGCTATATCACTGCCCTACTCAACTGCCGTTGGTTACGGGACTATATGATGGCCTTTGTGCGCCGGGGAAGCCGCCAACGCTTTTACCCCGACGACCTGAAGAAGTGGCCTATCTTCCCTGCCGACGCCGAGACCCAGGCCGAGATCGCCCGCCTGGTGGACGAGATTATGGACGCCAAAGCCGACGTGCAGCGGTGGCGGGAGGCGGGGCACCGCATTGACGAACCGGGCATCATTCTCAACCCCCGCCCCTTCCTCGACATCTGGAGCGTCCCCACCGGCGACCTGATTGACGCCTCCGGCTTCGTCACCCATCAAATCGGCGGCTACCCCACCACCCTGAGTCTGGAAGGCCGCCGCCTCACCTTCCGCAAGCAGCCCCTCTCTTACTTCGAAAGCGACCATCCCCACGTCCTGGCCTACCTTCAACTTTACCTGGAGACCAACGACGACGACCTGCGCGCCTATCCCGTAGCCGAACTGCACAGACGTATCCGCATCCCCCGCTCCCCCCAGGCGGTGCAGGAGTTTTTGGAGAAGTTGGAGGCAGAACGGGAGCGGGTGATGCTGCGCTGGATGGTCGCCGCCCAGCACGAGGCCCTCATCGAGGAGTGGGCCTTCGACTTGTACGACGTGCCCGACGACCGGCGAGAGAAACTGGGCGGTCATCTGTATACTTTCACAGACGTGCCGGCGGGCGTTGCCTTCGTCTCCATCTTGGACAACGAGGAGGGCAACCCAATGCACCGTGTGGCTTTCCCGAAAGACGGGGCCTGGCATTACCGCACAGCCGCCCCGCTTCCCCACGCGGTGTTGCTGTGGATGCACGATGGGGAGAACGTGATCAGCGCCTGGCGTGTCACGTAGCAACAACTTGAGATGGGTGAGTTGATGAACGTCTATCTGCAAAGCCTGGGTTGCCGCCTGAACCAGAGCGAGATCGAGACGATGGCACGCCAATTCGCGACGGCGGGCCACGTCGTCGTAGCCGACCCCGCCCAGGCCGACATCTGCATCGTCAACACCTGCGCCGTCACCGCAGAGGCGGAACGCAAGTCGCGTCACCGCGTCAGAGCGCTGGCTCGTGCTAACCCAGATGCCCGCACTGCTGTCATTGGCTGCTGTGCCACGCTGACACCCCGGCGTTGCGCCGCCCTACCCGGCGTCGCCTGGGTCATCCCCAACGCCGAGAAGGAGCGGGTGGTGGAAGTTGTGGCTCCCTCATCCTCTCCCTCCTGTGGGAAGGGGGGGGGGAGGGTCGCTCCCCTCCGCACCCGCACCTTCGTCAAAGTGCAGGATGGCTGCGACAATCGCTGCACCTACTGCATTGTGCGCCTGTTACGCGGAGCAGCCCGCAGCCGTCCTGTGGACGACGTCGTCGCCGAAGTGCGGGCGCTCGTCGAGGCCGGTTGCCAGGAGGCCGTGCTGACGGGCGTGAACCTGGGGTCCTACGGCCATGACCTGGGGTTGCCGAACGGCCTGTATGCATTGGTAGAAACCCTGTTGGCTCATACCGACCTGCCCCGTCTCCGCCTCTCGTCGCTAGAGCCCTGGAACCTGGAGGAAACCTTCTTCAGCCTATGGGAGAACCCGCGCCTGTGCCGCCAACTCCATCTGCCGCTGCAGGCTGGCTGCGATGAAACCCTGCGCCGTATGGGCCGCCGCATCACCACAACGGAGTTCGCCCGGCTGGTGGAGGCCACCCACGCTGCTGTCCCGGATCTGGCCGTGACCACCGATATCATCGTCGGTTTCCCCGGCGAGGACGAGGCCGCCTTTCGCGCCAGTTACGATTTCGTGGCGGCGATGGGGTTTGCGCGGCTGCACGTCTTCCCCTACTCCCCACGGCCAGACACCGCTGCCCTCCGCCTGCCAGGCCAGGTGGTGCGCCAGGTGCGTCGTGCACGGGCGCGCGCGATGCGCGAACTGGGCACTGAGCAGGTATCCCGCTTCTGCCAGCGGTTCGTGGGGCAGGAGATGACGGTCCTGTGGGAGCAGCGTCGGCGCGACGGCCTCTGGACTGGTCTGACCGATAACTACCTGCGGGTCGTCGCGCACGCGAAAGGCAACCTGCATAACAGGCTCACTGCCACGCGGCTGCTGGCGGCGCAGAACGGTTATCTGGTGGGTGAGGTGATGGGATAAGCAGTTGACAGAGCAGGCAGAGATCGTCAACGGCTATCGCCTGGTGGCCAACCACGGCCCCCTGGCCGGTCCATCAGTACTTCACCTGCACGTGCATCTGTTGGGCGGACGTCTATTGGGCTGGCCGCCTGGATAATTTAGTCAAAGGAGAGAGACCATGTTAGTTAAAGATCGAATGACCCCCCATCCAGACACCATCACGACCGATACCACTCTTAAGGAGGCTCTGGACCTGGTCCGCAGCAAGCCGTTCCGCCATCTGCCGGTACTGGACGAGAACGGCAAGCTCGTCGGCATTGTGACCGAGAAAAGCCTGGTCTATGCTTCTCCCACCCCTACCACCACCCTCAGCGTCTTTGAAGTGGACTACATCCTCTCGCGCACGAAGGTCGGACAGGTCATACAGGGCCCGGTCATCACCGTGGGACCCGACCTACCCATTGAGGAGGCGGCGCGTGTGATGGTAGATCACCGCATCGGTTGCCTGCCTGTCGTCAAGGACAATGAACTGATTGGCATCATCAGTGACACGGATATCTTCCGCGTTTTCGTCGAAGGGATGGGGGGCGGGCATCCCTCGCTGCGCATCACCGTCACTATCCCGGAGGAAGTGGGTAGCCTGGCGCGGGTCACAAGCCGTATTGCGGCCCTGGGTGGCAACATCTACTCGCTGGCCATGTTCTGGGGTGAGCAGCCCGAGGACCGGGTCGTCGCCTTCCGTCTGGACGGCGTGGATCGGGAAACCGTCGTGCAGGCGCTGGAGGCTAACGGTGTTCAGGTAGTACACGTATGGGAGCCGGAAAATGGGTAGATTGATAAGTTGGTAAACTGGTAGATTGGTGCAGAAGGCAACCGCTGACCAATCCACCTTTTGCTTGACAAGTCTCCGGTGCGCGATTATAATGAACCTGCGATCAAAAAACCGTCCGAAACCGGGTATAGAGAGGGGGGAACTGAGTGACCAGAGTTATGATTGAGGAAGGCGAGTCCTTCGATTCTTTGTTGAGGCGTTTCAACAAGAAGGTACAGGGGGACCATGTGCTGTCGGAGGCACGCCGCCGTCGCTTTTTTGAAAAGCCGAGCGTGATCCGCAAGCGCAAGAAGGCAGCCAAATTGCGCAAGAGCCGCCGGCAGACATTCAGGGACAAGCGCAGGCACTACTAGAGCGACGGACTGCGAGAATGGAGCCGCGTGTGAGCCTGAAACAGCGCTTGCAGGAGAATCTCAAGGAGGCACTACGTGCCCGTGATGAGCGCCGCAAGTCAGTCATCCGTATGGCACTGGCGGCGATCGTCAACGCTGAGGTTGAGCATGGTGGCGAACTCGACGAGGCCGGCGTGGCCGCCGTACTGCAAAAGCAGGCCCGCCGCCGGCGCGATACCATCGCAGAGCTGCAGCAGGCCAATAGGCCTGAGCTGCTTGCCGAAGAGGAAACAGAGTTAGCGATCCTTGAGGAATATCTGCCCCAGCTTCTTTCGCGTGAAGAAACCACTGGGGAGGCGCGTCAGGTCATCGCGGAAGTTGGAGCGACGGGGATGGGACAGATGGGCCTGGTGATGCACCAACTGATGTCCAAACTGAAAGGTCGTGCCGATGGCCGCGTCGTGAATGAAGTCGTGCGCGAGTTGCTGTCCGGCTAGGACGCACTCACCAGGGAACGTGTCACACTGATGGACAGGAGGGAGCGCCATGCGTGCTCCCTTTTGTCAATCTCAATTGATGAGTACACACGCAGTTGACGCCAGAGGCAACGGAGGAGAGCCCCCATCGCGCTGGGTCGGCCATCGCTGGTGGGCTTGGCTGCGCTTGGTCTTGCTGGGAATGGTGCTGGCAGCAGTCACAGGCGTTGTGATGGCCCGCCCACTGCTGCCTACTGGCCGGGTGGTGCTGGAGGATGGGGATGTCGCTCCCCAGGACGTCCGCGCCCCTCGTCGCGTAACTTACGAGAGTGCCATCTTGCGCGCGGAGGAACAGAACCGGGCTGCATCCAGAGTCGAGCCGGTCTACACTCTTCCCGATCCCGCACTGGCCCGTCAACAACTCGACCGTATTCGCCAGGTGATCGACTACCTGGGATCGGTACGCGCCGATACGCTGGCCTCCTCTGCCCAACAGCGGGGCTGGATTCTGGCCGTGCCCGAACTGACCGATCTCTCATCTGAGATGCTCGACAGTCTCATTGCCCTGTCTGACGAGAGTTGGAACCGGGTGCAGTTGGAGACTCTGGCCGTGACTGGTCAGGCAATGCGTCGTGAGATTCGCGAGGGATACCTGGGGGAAGCCCTCGAGGGAGTACCTGCCCTGGTCAGTCTCGACCTTTCGGACGAGGAAACCGCCGTCACCATCACACTGGCGCGGCACTTTTTGGTCCCTAACTCTTTCTTCGCCCCCACAGCCACGGCCCAGGCTCAGGCCCGCGCCCGCGAGGAGGTGCCGCCTGTGCTGCGCACCTTCGAAGCCGACCAGATTATCGTGCGGGAGGGCGCACGTGTCGAGGCGCTTGACATAGAGACGCTGGATCAACTCGGACTGCGGCAACCCCAGGTAAAGTGGGCCGATTTGGCCGGAGCCGGCTTGCTGGCCGTATTGGCGACTATGCTGTTATGCCTTTACCTGGCGCGTTTTCAGCCCGGTGTGCTGTGGAACTGGCAGCAATTTCTCCTGCTGGTGTTGCTGACATCTTTCTCAGTATTGGTGGCCGGATTGATGGTGCCGGGGGGCGCAGTGCTACGCTATCTTGCTCCGGCACCGACGTTGGCCATGCTGGCTTCGGCCGCGCTGGGGCCGCACGTGGGTGTGGCAACTGCCGTCTTCCTCGGCGGTGTCGTTGGTGTCATCGCCGATAACTCCCTGGAGATGGCCGTCTACGCCACTTTTGGTGGGTTGGTCGCCGCGCTCACCCTAGGGCGAGTTGAACGTATCGGCTCGCTCTTTCGCGCTGGCGTATTTGTTGCCCTGGCGCACGTGGTCGTCGTCGTCATCTTCCGTTTGCCGCAAAATATCGCCCAGCCGGGCGATTTGCTGGTCGCGGCACTGAGTGGCACAGTCAACGGGGGCATCTCGGCCAGTTTGGCGCTGGGCGGGCTGTTCCTCATTGGCCCGCTGTTCGACATCACCACTACGATGCGGCTCGTCGAGTTGAGCCGTCCCGACCACCCGCTCCTGCAGCGGCTGCTGCGCGAAGCACCCGGCACATATCATCACAGCCTGATGGTCGCGAACCTGGCCGAGCAGGCAGCCGAGCGCATCAGCGCCGACGCCATGCTCACCCGCGTAGGAGCGTACTACCACGACGTGGGCAAGATCGCCCGTCCGTACTTCTTTACCGAGAACCAGGTCGAAGGTGTGAATCCTCACGGTCGGCTCGACCCGCGTACCAGCGCCGAGGTCATCATCAGTCACGTCAAGGATGGGCTGGAACTGGCGCGGCGTTACCGGCTGCCTCGTCGCATACGTGCCTTCATTCCCGAGCACCACGGCACTAATCGAGCCAGTTTTCTCTACAGTAAGGCTGTACAACTGGCGGGCGATGACGTGCTCGTTGACGAGAACGACTTCCGCTACCCAGGCCCCAAGCCCCAGAGCAAGGAGACCGCCTTGGTCATGCTGGCCGACAGTTGTGAGGCAACCGTGCGCTCTGTGCGTCCCACCAGTGCCGAAGATGTGGCAGAGATCGTCAGCCGCATCATAGACCAGCGCGTGGCCGATGGCCAACTGAGCGAGTGTGACCTGACCTTGCGTGATCTCGAGATTATACGCGAGACCTTCGTCTCTGCCCTGAAGGGAGTCTTTCATCCGCGCATCAAATACCCACAGTCGGAAAAAGTGGCCGACACGTGAAAGCGAGAGCCGAACCAAAGATGTCTCTCCATACCATAGAGGTACAGATTGACGAACAGTTCCAGGCGCAGGTTCAACCCGAGCCGCTGCATCAGGCCGTCCTGGCGACTCTGATTCATCAGCGAGTGGAGGACCCGTGCGAACTGGCTGTGGTGGTGACCAACGACGAGGTGTTGCGCGAACTCAACCACCGTTACCGGGGCGTAGATGCGCCGACCGACGTGCTGGCCTTCCCCGATGAGACCCGTGGGCCGTTCGTCGGCGTACCAGGCCTGCCACGCTACCTGGGCGATGTCATCATCTCATTTCGCCACGCCGAGGCTCAGGCCGCCGAGGTCGGCCACGACGTCCAGGTCGAAATGCAACTGCTGGTCGTACACGGGGTATTGCACCTCCTGGGATACGATGACGTGACAGAGGAGCGGCGGGCGCAGATGTGGGCCGCGCAGGCCGAGATTCTCCAGGCCCTGGAAGTCGAAGCGCACCCTCCAGCGTGATGTGCCATGCGCAGCCGAAATATCCTCGAGGGTTTCCGCTTTGCTTTTTCTGGCCTGGGGTACGCCCTGCGTACTCAGCGCAACACGCGCATTCATCTGAGCATCGCTGCTGCCGTAGTTGCGCTGGGGATGTGGCTAGGTCTATCGCTCACCCAGTGGGCGGTGCTGACGCTGACCATCGGCTTTGTGTTGGTGGGCGAGATGCTGAACACCGTAGCGGAGACGCTGGTGGACCTGGTCAGTCCCGGCTACCACCCGCTGGCGAAGGTGGTCAAGGACGTGACGGCAGGGGCGGTGCTCATCACCGCCATCATCTCCGTGATCGTGGGTCTGCTGGTGCTCGGCCCACCGCTGTGGGCGCGGGTGTTTGGGGACTGAGGGCGCTCGTCAATGCAATTTGCCATTTTGAGGTAGCACGTGGTACAATTCACCAGCCACTGTCCATCACTCCGCAGGAGGCTGCTTATGGCAACACACCCGGAAACCGAACCCGAGTACATCGAATTAACCATCCAACCCATCCCACCCGATACAGTCTCCTCGGTCAAGGCTGAACTCCTGCCCACCATCGAGGCCGCGCTGCGCGAGGCCGGGCAGGAGCAGTTGCTGGCCGAGGGGCAGATACAGATCGAGGTGGAACAGACCTTCCCCACCGACGAGGTTATCGTTGTTGGATTCACGCTGCTGTCTGGGATCGCACTGGAGACGTACAAGGAGATCGTATTGCCCGCGCTGAAGAAACGCTTCCGGGCCTGGCAAAAGCGGCGCCGGAAGGGCAAGCGCAAGAAGTAGAACAGGACTCCCTGAGATGGGCCTCCCCGACGGCGTCGCTATCAAACTGGATGCCTACACGCTGTTCTGCCGCCAATTGCTGATACATCTGCAGGCGCTCAACGATGCCACGCGCACCGACCTGCGCCTGACGACCGACGATTGTCTCAGCCGCTTCGACCAATCGCTGCACCAGTTTTTCAACGAAGCGGCCCCGCATGATCTGGAGCAGGCGGTCAACGAACTGGGTGCTGTGCTGAGAGGTCGCGTGGCCCTCTTCCGGGCACAGAACTCCCAGGCGGCGGCTGTGTTCGACCGGGTTATCGAGGCGGTCACGGCAGCCGTCCCCACGTGGCACTACCAGGAAGACCTGGAAGCGCTCCACCAGCAGGGACGGCAGTTGGCCCGTCACTTCTACGCCGACACGCCCTGGTCTGTGACGCAGGCGCGCCTGGACCGGGAGGCCCGGCTGTTGTTCCGCGACGATGGTGAGCCGATTGTGCCGCAAGAGGAGAACTTCGGTTATCACCCCACGCCGGTGGCCTTTCGTGCGCATTATCAAGACGAAGAGACGGGCCAGGAGTTGAAGGACGTCATCCTGGTGCGCTTCGGGTTCGGTTACGACTTCGCTCCCTACCTGGCCTACCCCTATCTCTTCATGCACGAGTACGTGGCCCACATCTTTGCCCTCGACCACGGCAACGAGCGTTTCAACGACGGTTGGCTGCTCTACGCGGCCAATTTCTTTCTGAGCCACCGGGGCTGGAACCTGTACCTGCAACCACCGCTCACTCGCTGTCAGATCAGAGCCTTTGACGAACGTCTACACGGAAAACTGAACCCCAATCCACGGCGGGCCTACCGCTTCGCGTGTGACTTTGACAGTTGGCTGAATGATCCAGAACGCTTCCACGCGATGACCTGCGAACTGGCCGCCTTCGAGCCGCGGGCGGGCGAGAGCGGTTTCTGGCCTAACCAGTTCATCAACCGCCTGGAGCAGGAATTCGATACCAATCGCCCGCTGCTGCGGCGCAAGATCGAGGCCGCGCCCGACTTGCGGACGCTGTGCGCGACGCTGCCGCCGGTATAAATTCCCCCACCATATCTTGCTCACTTGAGCAAATTGTGCTATACTGTGACAGAGTGTCTGCCCACAAGTCTTCCCCAGGAGTATGTGAGAACATGCCAGTCCAAGCGGTACGCAGCGAAGTCAAGTTCAAGGTGCGGCAGAACGCTCTGCTGCTGCGCGAGTTCACCATCGCCCATCTGGTGCGCGCCACGGGGCTGAACCCGGAGAGCGTGCGCACCGAGGTGCAGCGGTTGAGGAAAGAAGGGTTCATTGTCTCCGAGCGCAGGCCGGGACGACGCGAGGCTTTCTACCGGCTGAGCGACGACCCGGAGAAGCGGCTGGCCCTCTCCCGCAGCGTCGAAGCGTTCTACCCTGAGCCACCGGAGCCGGTTCCGCCGCGCCCCACCAGCCGCCTGTACCAGGCCGCCCTGCTGTCCCTCGATCAGGCGGAGAGAGAAAAGGGCAAGCGACGCGAGGCACTGCTGGCGCAGGCTGCACACCAACTTGAGGGGGCCTGGCAGGCCGAGGGAGCCAGCCGGGCGCCGGAACTGGTGCAGGCCCACATCCTGCGCGAGCGCGGGCGGCTGGCCTACCTGCAGGGGCAACGGGAACCGGCCCGAGAACTACTCACCCAGGCCAGGGAGGCGTTTGCCGCAGCCGGCCTGGAGAGCGAGGTGCGGCTGATTGACAGTGATCTGGTGTACCTAGAGGCCCGACACCGGATTGACGCCAGTGGGGCTGTTGGTGCCGCTGCGGAGGCCCGTTGCGTGCTGGAGGCGCTGGAGGAAGCAGAATGTCCTCCCACCGGGCCTCTGGTGCGCCTGCTGGCCGGCCTGACCCGCGCCCTGTCCCGCACGATTGAAGACCGCGTCGCCGCAGCGGTGTACGAAAGCGTGGCCGTCATCGGCGAGCGGATTATCGGCGAAGTGCGCGAGGAACTGCGCTTTGAACGCAAGCGGATGCCTGTGCCGCTGATCATTCGGGAACGCCCGAGCGAGAGAGAATGATCGGGTATGCCACCGGATTTCCCAGCTGAGACAATCCGACCGCGCCCCAGGCCCGACATGGAGACCTTCTTCGGCCTCCCCAGGCGGCGGCCACGACGACGGGAGACGAATGACTGAACCTGCGACCAAGACTACAAACCGCACAGAAGTGAACCGCCAGGTGCAGGAGGCCTACGTCAATCTGGGGCTGGCCTTGCGCCAGGCGGGTGAGTACGAGGAGGCTGCTGCCAACCTACGAAAGGCTATCGAACGCGATCCCGAAGAGGCCACCTCCTACCTGGCGCTGGGGCTGGTACTGAACGACGCTGGGCAGTACGCCGAGGCGGAGGAGGCCCTGCGCCAGGCATTGGAACACGCAACGGAGGAGGATACTGAGACCCGCGCGGCCGCCTATGCCGCGCTGGGCACCTCCCTGCAAGCGCTTGATCGTCACGCCGAAGCCGCCGATGCCTTCCGTGAGGCGATTCGCCTGGGTCAGGAGACCTCCGAACTGTACACCCGGCTGGGCGAAAGCCTGCATCTCTCGGACCAAAGTGAGGAAGCCCTGGCTACCCAGGAGCGGGCGCTGGCGTTGGATCCCGAGAACGCCCGAGCGTACACCAGCAAAGGCCGGGTGTTGGGCTGGTTGGAGCGTTACGATGAGGCCCTGGCTGCTTTCGACGAAGCCCTCCGCCTGGCGCCCGATGATGCCCTCATCCTGGGGCGTAAGGGGCTGGTGCTGAGCCGGATGAGCCGTCACGATGAGGCGCTGGCCCTGCTTGACCAGGCCACCGAACTGGCCCCCGATGATAGGCGGACCTGGGCCTGGAAAGGTGGGGCTTTGGCTCAGGCCGAACGCTACGATGAGGCCATCGCCGCCCTCGATCGCGCCACCGAACTGAAGCCGGACGACGAGTGGGCCTGGGCGCAGAAGGGCGCGGCCCTGCGCCTGGCCGAGCGCTACGATGAGGCCATCGCCGCCCTCGACCGCGCCACCGAACTGAAGCCGGACGACGAATGGGACTGGGCGCAGAAGGGCGCGGCCCTGCGCCAGGTTGAGCGCTACGATGAGGCCATCGCCGCCCTCGACCGCGCCACCGAACTGAAGCCGGACTACGAGTGGGCCTGGGCCTGGAAGGGCGCGGCCTTGCGCCTGGCTGAGCGCTACGATGAGGCCATCGCCGCCCTCGACCGCGCCACCGAACTGAAGCCAGACGACGAATGGGACTGGGCGCAGAAGGGCGAGGCCCTGCGCCTGGCCGGGCGGTACGAAGAGGCCATCGCCGCCCTCGACCGCGCCACCGAACTGAAGCCGGACGACGCGTGGAACTGGGCTCAGAAAGGTATGGCTCTGGCTCAGGCCGAACGCTACGAAGAGGCCATCGCCGCCCTCGATCGCGCCACCGAACTGAAGCCGGACTACGAGTGGGCCTGGGCGCAGAAGGGCGCGGCCCTGCGTCTGGCTGAGCGCTACGATGAGGCCATCGCTGCCCTCGACCGCGCCACCGAACTGAAGCCCGACTACGAGTGGGCCTGGGCCGGCAAGGGCGTGGCCCTGCGTCTGGCCGGGCGGTACGAAGAGGCCATCGCCGCCCTCGACCGCGCCACCGAACTCAAGCCGGACGACGAGTGGGCCTGGGCGCAGAAGGGCGCGGCTCTGGCTCAGACTGGGCGCTACGATGAGGCCATCGCCGCCCTCGACCGCGCCACCGAACTCGACCCTGATGGTAGTTGGAACTTCTACCAGCGCGGTCTGTGTCACATGGCCCTGGGCCAGCCGGAACAGGTCACCTCAGACCTCGCCGCTGCTATAGAGCGCGCCCGCACCGCGCTGAGCCAGGAGCCGGACCACGCCGGGGAGCAGTTCAACCTGGCCCTCTACCTCCTGGTCACCGGCCAGACCGAGCCTGGTTTGCAAGCCTACCACGCGGCTCTGGACTTGAACCCGAGCGAATTCACGTTGCGCGATGCCCTACAAGACCTGGAAGACCTGAAGGCACAGATAGGCCCACTGCGGGGGTTGGAGGAGGCGGAGAGTCTCCTGACCGCACAGGCCGGTTGAAACGGTGGCGAGCGTACCTATGCCTTCCCGCGCCGGCGCAGCCGGCGCGTTGCCTTTGGCCCACAGCCGATAACGCGAGTAGATCACCGCACTTTGGAGAGGACGACGTCGGATGAACGTGCATCAACCTGTCTACCTGACCGCCGAAGGCGTGGAGAATCTACGCCACGAACTGGATCACCTGGTCAACGTGAAGCGACCTGCGCTGGCCGAGCGGCTGCACAGGGCGATTCAGCAAGGGGACCTCTCGGAGAACGCCGACTACATAGCCGCCAAGGAGGAGCAGGGTTTCCTGGAGGGGCGCATCCAGCAGATCGAGACAATACTGCGCAACGCGGTGATCATCGAGGAGAACGGCCCCACGGACGAGGTTGCCCTGGGCAATCGTGTCACCGTCGTCGAGGAAGGTGCAGAGGAGGCAGAGACTTTCCGCATCGTCGGTCCGGCCGAGGCGGATCCAACCAACGGCAAGGTGTCCAACGAGTCGCCGCTGGGCCAGGCGTTGCTGGGACATCGGATAGGAGACACCGTCACCGTGGAGGCCCCAGAGGGGGAGATTGTCTTTCGGATCACCTCAATCCAGTGAACCCGCAAAAGGTGCGACGCACCTGGTGAGTGGTGACAGCATGTCTCTTCTGGAAATCTGCCGTCTCCGCAAATTCTACCCCGACGGCTGGACGTTGCACGACGTTAGTTTCACCGTCGAGGAAAGCGATCTCCTCTGCCTACTTGGTCCCTCGGGCTGCGGCAAGACGACGCTCCTGCGGCTCATCGCTGGCCTGGAGACGCCCGATGGCGGCCAGGTGTTGGTAGGCGGGGAGGACGTGACCCATGTGCTCCCTCACTTGCGCGGCTTTGGGCTGATGTTCCAGGAATATGCCCTCTTCCCGCACAAGGATGTCTTTGGCAACGTCGCCTTCGGACTGCGGATGCAGGGGCTGAGCCGGGGGACAGTGGCGGCCCGGGTGGCCGAGGTGCTGGAGTTGGTCGGGCTGGCGGGCTTTGAGCACCGCGACGTGAACCAACTCTCGGGTGGAGAGCGACAGCGAGTGGCGCTGGCCCGCAGTCTGGCCCCTCAGCCGCGCCTGCTGATGCTCGACGAACCGCTGGGCGCGCTGGACCGGGCGCTGCGCGAGCGGCTGATGAATGAACTGCCCCACATCCTCCGCCGGGCTGGCGTGACTGCCATCACCGTTACCCACGACCAGGAAGAGGCCTTCGCCCTCGCCGACCGGGTAGTGCTGATGCGGGACGGGCGGGTGGTGCAGATAGGGACACCGGAGGAAGTTTACCAGCGACCAGCCTCAGCCTGGGCTGCCCATTTCCTGGGACTGACAAATCTGCTGGAGGCCCGTGTTATCAAGCCCAGGCTGGTGGAAACTCTAATTGGCACGTTGCAAGTTGACGATCTGAGATTTGAGATTTGGGATTTGGGATTTACAACACAGTTGTTGATCCGCCCGGAGGCAGCGCGGCTAGGTGAGACTGGCCCCAACATTCTGCACGGGGTGGTCACAGAATGCTCCTTCCGTGGCGAGCACTACCGGCTGGGCGTGCGCCATGCCAATGGGGTTGAACTGACTTTCAACTTCCCGGCCAGTGTTGCCCTGCCCGCTCCCGGCGAATCTCTCACCCTCTCCCTGGACCCACGGGCGCTGGTACTACTTCCGGTAGTGGAAGGAGCGTACACCAACCGTACTTGAGACCTGCGAAATGGGCAGAACACTAAATCATTGCCTGTGGTCGCACGGCGGCCTGGATCTCGCGTACCAATTGGGATGTGTCAATGTCCTTAAGGATGTAGCGCACAGCACCCATGCGACGAGCCTTCGTCTGCTCCTCGGCATCGGGGTAAGAGGTGAGAACGACGACGCTGGTGTGCGGACACTCCTCGGTCAACCGACGTAGCGCGTTCAGCCCCTGCCCGTCGGCGCGCTTAGTCTCCAGCAGTACGACGTCAGGCCTCAGGCTCACCGCCTCCCGCAGACCAGTCTCCCAGCAGCCAGTACAGCCGACGATTTCGACTCCGGCTGCGGCGCACAGCCGGGCCTCAAGCGCCTCTCGCACGGCGTCGTGGTCGTCAATGACGAACAGCCGCGTCGGTGCCATTTTCCCTCATCCAGGACCCTTGCAATTGCCACCAGTATAGCGGATGCATTGTGCGGGTGTTAGTGTCATCCGTCCCCGATTCCCACTGACGTTTGTACCGAAGCACAAGCGCAGGTTGACGACCTCCCTGCTCTGTGGTATCCTCCCCACTGATGGGCAAAAAGGAGCAAATCAAAGCGGTGGGCCTGCTTTCGGGTGGGCTCGATAGCACCCTGGCCGCCAGGATTATGCTGGAGCAAGGGATCAAGGTCACTGCGCTGCACTTCCGCACTGACTTCTCCTTCATCAAGCGGAATCGCGCAGTCGGACGTGGGGCGATCAGGCCTTCCGATGCCGAGCGGGCGGCTGCGATGCTGGAGGTAGACCTGGAGGTGATTGACGTCTTCGACGAGTACCTCCCGTTGGTGCTTCACCCTCGTTACGGGTATGGCTCGGGAATGAATCCCTGCGTGGACTGCCGCATCTTCCTGCTGCGCAAGGCAAAAACCTGGATGGAGTCCCACGGCTACCACTTCGTCTTCACCGGCGAGGTGGTCGGGCAGCGGCCCAAGAGCCAGATGCGGCCCACACTCAACACCGTCGAGCGCGAAAGCGGCCTGCGGGGCTACCTGCTCCGGCCGCTCTCGGCCAGACTCCTCAAGCCGACCGTGCCGGAACAGCGGGACTGGGTGGATCGGGAGAAACTGTATGCCATCGGCGGGAGGGGTCGCAAAGCGCAGATCGCGCTGGCGGAGCAGTTCGGCATCACCGACTACCCGCAACCCTCCGGCGGCTGTTGCTATCTGATTGACCGGACCTATTCCCGTCGCCTGCGCGACTTTCTGGCCCACGAGGGAGCTGAGGCGCTGACCCACGAGCAGGTGCAACTCCTGGCCGTGGGGCGACACCTGCGCCTTCCATCCGGCCGCAAAGTGATCATCGGACGTCGCGAGCGAGAGAATGAGTATCTGGAGACCTTTGGTGCGGAGGGTGTCCTACTCACGACAGTGGATCACCCCGGCCCGACGACGCTGGTGCCGGGCCGGCCAGCGCGGGAGGAGATTGAACTGGCAGGACGAATCACCGCCGGCTATTCCGACGGCAGAGGCATGCCCGCCGTGCACGTCGAGGTGCGCCCCGATGGAGAGCAGGAAGCAGGAAGCAAGATGCAGGATGCAAGATGCGAGGTGCTGACGGTCAAGCCGATGGTGCGAGAGGAGATACGGGCACTGATGGTGTAGACCCGCTGGCTGCGAGCACCGGCCTGGAGTATCATCACATCAACATCGGAGAGCAGCACGCCACACCGGAACCGGGAGGAGAAAAGTGCTCCGCCGCTACTGGCCCGACATCCTGATCGCCTGTGTCATCTTCGCCGTCTGCCTGGCGGTGTATAACAGTACGCTGACCCCCAGCCTCTCCTACAAGAGCCCCGACGGCAACGAACTGGCGACGATCCCCTACTGGCTGGTCTACGACGTGCGGCCTGACGTGGCGATGCCCCACCTGCCCCACGCCAATCCCCGCCCCGGTGACCTGGCCGGCCGCAAGGTCTACACCACCATCCGGCTCGACAGCCGCGAGGCTGGGCGTGGCCCCGGGGCGCTGCCCCGCAACCTCGTTAGCCCCGATGCCTGGCACGTGCCGGTGCTCTTCGGCAGCCCAGGCGAGTCGGGTTCTGGCCCCGGCATCCGTCCGCTCGTCCTCTACCACGTCACCGGCGAAGCGCCCAAACTCATTGTAGCTGACGCTGAGCCCCAGGTTGAGATGGGGGAGGAGGCAGCGGGGTGGGTGCTGGTGGGATACGATCTGGAGAAGCGCAAGGTAAGGACTGGCACCGCCCTGCACCTGACCCTCTACTGGCGGGGTGCCGCAGCGCCGCAACGGGTGTTGGTGAGCACATTGCTAAAGGGCACAGCGCTAGAAATCCACGAGCCGGGAATGGGCAATCTGTCGCGCTACATTCAGGAATTCCATCCGCCCCGCGACGGCGTGCTGGTCGAGGACTACCAGGTGGTCGTACCGCGTACCACGGAAGCAGGTACGGCGACGCTTTCGGTGGGCATCGGCTTCCCCTTCCGTCTGCCCGGTGGCGAGGCTGAATGGGAAGCGGTGCTGGATCTGGGCGAGGTCACCCCCCTGAGAGACCACCCGCTGGTTCGCCTGGGCAGCCTCCTTCTCAGCAACCGTAGCCAAGGCGCAGAGCACCTTACCAAGTCCTGGGTTCACTGGACACTGTCGATCTGGTGGGCCGACGCCAGAATTGCCGGAGCACAGACCAGTGGACAGCAGCCTGCCAAACCAGAAACGTCAGCAAGAATGGACAGGAGGGACTTTCCGTATTATAATATATATTAAGGATTTTGTTACAATAGTGGGGAGAGTGTAATTCCGTCCTCTCCCCCATTAAAGCCTGGACGGTAGCCCGCCACTGGCGGCGTCGGCGGTTCCTTTTCCCAACGCTCCTGATGGCGGCGGATTGTCCGTGTTGCTTCAATAGAGCCGGGAGGGAAGAAGCATGCGCCGTCAATTCCGCATCCTTGTCGTAGATGATCAACCCGACATATTGGCAATACTGCAGGCCATGCTGACTGCCGAGGGCTTTGATGTCGTGGCGGCCCAGGACGCGCTCTCAGCGCTGCGCGCTGCCTATCAGACTCACCCTGATGCCATTCTCCTGGACGTGATGATGCCCAACGTGGACGGCTTCGAGGCGTGCCGCCGTCTGCGAGAGATGACAGACGTGCCCATCATCTTCGTCACGGCCAAAGGCACCATTGAGGACATAGTACGAGGTCTTTCTCTCGGCGCGGACGACTACGTAGTCAAGCCCTTCGATCGCTCAGAGTTGATCAGTCGCCTGTCGGCCTCCCTGCGCCGGGCAGGGGAGCGCACTGCCGAGGAGAGCGACTTTCTTTTCCCCGCCTCCTCAATCATGCTAAACTGCGACCGCCACGAACTGGTGATCGGAAAGCGGACCGTGTATCTGACCCCCAAGGAGTTTGAGGTGCTCCGGCTGCTGATCCGCCACGCCGGCAAGGTGCTCAGCACCGATGCCATCCTGACCAGAGTGTGGGGCCCTGAATGGATCGGCGAGCCGGACCTGGTGAAACAGTACATCTATCGGCTGCGGCGGAAGATTGAGCCAGACCACCGCTCGCCCCAGTATCTCCACACCGTCCGAGGCGGGGGATACTACTTCGATGCCGAGGATCTGCTTTAGTCCCCGGTAGCAACGGCACTGCGGCCCCCTTCTTTCGGGACGGGGGCTTCTTGTCATTTTTTGACCTTTCCTTCACCTATCCCATACGACTTTTTGCTACATTAACTAATGGTTAAGGGTTTGGTCCTGCTGCCAGGGTTGCGGCGTACGGTGATCTACCTTGCAAGTAAGTGTCGCGAGCGAGCCTTCGTGGTAACCCGCCAACAGAGGTGAATAGGAGATGAACGAAAAGATTCTGGTGATTGACGACGACTCCGGACTGCTTACCCTCCTGCGGCTTGGGTTGGAGCGGGGAGGATTCACGGTCACCACTGCCAACAGCGGCAAGGAGGGGCTCCGGCGAGCCTACGAGACCCGCCCCGACGTTATTATCCTGGACATCATGATGCCGGAGATGGACGGCTGGCTCACGTGCCAGCGACTCCGGAACATGTGCGATACCCCGATCATTATGCTCACCGCCAAGACGAACCAGACGGACATCCTCAAAGGTCTCTCTCTGGGGGCCGATGACTATTTGACCAAGCCGTGCAGTTTCGACGAGTTGAAGGCCCGCATCCGTACCGTCCTTCGCCGGGTACAAGCGGGTTCCGACAACGGCTGGCGGGACGTCTATGACGACGGCAATCTCTACGTTGACCTCAGGGATGGGACGGTCACGCGGCAGGGAGAAGCGATCTCCCTCACGCCGACCGAGTCGCGTTTATTGTTGTACCTGGTCAGCCAGAAGGGGCGGATCGTGCCCCACAGCGAGTTGCTCACCAGCGTGTGGGGGCCAGAGTATGCGGAGGAAGTGGGGTACTTGAGCGTGTACATCCGCTATCTGCGGCGGAAGATCGAGGACAATCCATCCCACCCGCGCTACATCTGCACACGCTGGGGGATGGGGTACTACTTTGCAGGCGATGGGACCCTTCGGCCAGAGCGCAATGGTGCTGTAAGAAATGCGAAATAGAGCAGCCAGACTCTGAGTCATAACGACCCCGGATGAGCCCTCCCCAGGCCTGCCGACTCTGCCCAGATTTGGTCATTTGCCGGATCAGCCTATTCTTGTGCCAGATCGGCTGAAATGGATCACGCATGCGATCAAATGTCGCCTGGGGACATAGGATTTAACGAGTAATGAATATGGACAGGGAGATACACAAGTATCTAAGACTTATCAAACGGTGATGATGGTTGCTGGTCGTTGGTGCCGCCATTCCGATGGCGGTCAGTTACTATTTCACCTCCGAGCAACCTGACCTCTATCAGGCGCAGGCAACAATAATGGTGGGTACCAGTCTTTTCCAAAACCCTGACCCAGACCCCTGGCAGTTGAATCTCAGCAATACCCTGGCCAACGCCTATGCCGAGATGGTCAGACAGGGACCTGTCACCGAAGCTGTCATTAGAAGGTTGGGATTGGATAGAACGCCCGAACAAAGATTGCAAGCGTCGCGAGCCAACATCTTCCTCATGCGACCCAATCACCCTTTCAGAACGCTGCTCCTGACCAGTCCTGGGACTTCGGAAGGCAAGAGCTTCATTCTTGCCAACCTGGCCGTTGTGCTGGCATCAGCGGGGAATCACGTCGTCATGGTTGACGCGGAATGCGTAGACCCTCGTTGCACGAATTATTTGACCAACCTAACGTCACTGGCCTGGCCGACGTCCTCAGCGATCATCGGGATGATGGGGAGAACTCATTGTCAGTCCCTCTACAAGAGACGGGCTTCGACAATCTATACCTTCTGTCCGCAGGGCGACCGCCAGCGGATCCAACCGCCCTGCTGACCTCGCCACGCCTCCTGGCTCTACTGGAGTCCTTGAGAGAGCAAGGAGACGTGATTCTCATTGACAGTCCGCCTGTCCTGGGCCCCCCTGACGCCACAGTCCTGGCGACTCTAGCCGAGGGCACGATCCTGGTGGTGAGTGCCGGGCTCTATGGTATTCTGGTGTTGGGACTGCGGGCTGTGGACAGGCGCAGGCTGCGCTACCTGGGAAGGGCTTTCGTGCGGTGGAGCAGGCTAGAAAAGACGGTGTGAACAGATGACAAGACAACTGACTCGTCTATCCAGAGAAGAGGGCTCAACGGGCTCTTGGCAGGGAAAACAAGTGTTGATAACAGGAGGCGCAGGCTTCATCGGAAGCAATCTTGCCGACCACCTTATCCGGCGTGGCTGTGAGGTTGTCATCTATGACAATCTCGTTCGAAAGGGCGCTGAGAAGAATCTGGCCTGGCTGGAAGAGATGTACGGTGAGAAGCTTAAGTTTGTTATGGGCGATGTCAGGGACTACTCTGCATTGCTGGATATGGTCAGAGGCAAAGATGTCATCTTCCACTTGGCTAGCCAGGTGGCTGTCACTTCCTCAGTCATTAATCCCAGAGAAGATTTCGAGGTCAATGCTCTAGGGACTCTCAATTTACTCGAAGCCGCCAGACAAACAGGGTCAAATCCCATCATACTTTATACCTCAACTAATAAGGTGTATGGGAAAATGACCGATGTGGAGATTGTGGAGGGCGCAAGCCGATACGAGTATGCAAACCTTCCCGACGGTATACCCGAATCAAGAGGACTGGACTTTCACTCTCCCTACGGATGCTCCAAAGGGGCAGGAGATCAATACACCATAGATTATGCCAGGATCTACGGCCTCAAGACGATCACTTTCAGGCAGTCTTGCATCTACGGCAAACGGCAGTTCGGCAATGAGGACCAGGGTTGGGTAGCTCACTTTCTCATCTCTTCTGTCTTGGGCCGTCCTATCACCATTTACGGCGACGGCAAACAGGTCAGGGACATCCTCTACGTTGAGGACTTGATCGAGGCTTTTGAACTGGCTGTTGATCACATCGATGTGACCCGGGGACAGGCTTACAATATCGGCGGTGGACCCCACAATACCATCTCTATCTGGGCTGAGTTCGGCAAGATCATAGCCGATCTTACCGGCGATATCGAAGCGACCTATGGCGACTGGCGCCCGGGTGACCAAAAGGTGTACGTCAGTGACATTGGTAAGGCTAAGCGAGATTTTGGCTGGTCCCCCAAGACTTTTGCCGTTGAGGGCATTGGCAGATTGTTCGATTGGATAGTGAGCAATAAGGATCTATTCAGGTGAGTAACGGACCATTTGCAAGGCCAGCAGTTGACCGGTGGATCTGACTACCTTCACTTCTGCTGTGACGTACAGGTGCGTTACGGTTGTTGCGATTTGAAAGCTCGTTAGCAGGCATAAGTGGGCTGTATAACAGTGCACTACCCTGGTAGTTGGCATCGGGCTTGACCTGAGAGAAAACGCATGAGCAAGCGATGGTTCAACATCTTGAAAATTGTCATCAGCGCCGGGCTGATGATCTACTTGCTGGCCTTCCAGGTTAACCTGGGGCAGTTGTGGCAAGTTGTATGTCAGGCGCGATGGGGGTACCTGGTAGCGGCGATGGTACTGATGATAGTGGGCACTGCGCTGCGAGCAGTGCGCTGGCAGGTGGTGTTGCAAGCGCTGGACATCACCGTGCCGTTGCGCAGGCTGGTGCATCTGTATTTTGTCGGTGCTTTCTTTAACATATTCTTACCCACTGGCCTGGGTGGGGACGCGGTCAAGATGGCCGAACTTGCACACTCCACCGGCCGTGCGCCAGAGGCAATTGGCACTACGTTGGTGGACCGCGCTACGGGCTTGTGGGGACTTTTCGTACTGGCTTTGTTGGCCCTGCCATTCAGCTACGCTTTGCTGCCCCAGGGGTGGCTCCCCATCATTGCTCTCGGAACGCTGGGCGGAGTGATTGGAGGCTGGGTAGTGATGGGGACGCCGTTAGTCCCGTGGCTCGGGAGCAAGGTACGTCTACCTGGCCAGGAGAAACTGGAACGGTTTTACCGCTCAGTATCCCAATTGGGGTACCGGGCATTGGGCAAGGCGTGCATTGTGTCCTTGGTTTTCGATCTACTGTTGATCCTCTTCAACGTCTTGATTGCTTCCGGTCTAAACGTAGACCAACCGTTAGGAGTATTTCTGCTATTTACGCCAATCATTTCTTTCTCGTTGGCCTTGCCTATTTCGATCGGCGGCCTTGGCGTTCGCGAGCAGACCTATGTTTTGTTATTCGGCTCGCTCGGTGTATCGGACGCCGCTGCAGCAGCGATGTCGCTGATAAACTACGCGCTGACCAATCTGGTGGTTGGCCTGCTCGGAGGGGTGTTGTACGCTCTGGAGGGCACAAAGGGGTTGACGGGAGTTGACAATAATAAATGAACGAAATAGGAAGCCTGGTGAGGGGCCGGTTTGCAGTGACGAGAACCCTAGAAAAGGGCCAGGGGGAGCGGCGACGGGCAGGCCTCGCCTGCATCTTATCGGCAGGTCAACGGCAGATAGATGTGATATAAACCGGAATCTGGGTTAATGGGCATTCCGAGGTTGTTCATCTCGTCATATTCTGGCACAAGTCCGTACAGGCTCGTCCACCCAATGATCCTGCCTTCCTCATTTTCTACGGGTTCGGCGTAATTGTCCACTTTGACGTAGAACTCCTCGATTTCCTCCCAGATTTCCTGCTCGCTGAACTGGATGGGCTGCTTGCTGGTTCCGGTGAGCGTGATGACCAGGGTATACTCTGCGCCGGGTGCGAGGGCAGGCGCGCCGGCCCAGATGTCCTTCTCGCTGTAACGCTCCCACGGGTAGGAGGCGACGGGGGTGATGAATACGTCCACCCAGAAGCCCGCGTGGTTGGCCGGATTCCAGGCCCATCCAGTGCCCTGGTTCATCAGCACAATGGTGAAGGTGACCAGCACGTCCGGTTGCAGCGGCCAAGGATCAACGGCCCAATTCGTCACGACCAGGTCGGGCACGCCGATGTAGACGTAAGCGGTGTTGTCACCGGGGTTGGCGTCCCCACCAGCGCTCCCACTCTCAGCGATGGTGAAGGGCGTGTTAAACTCGGGCGCGCCGATCTGCGACTGGTCAGGGTACACGACCGTGAACGGGATTGTATAAACTGTGGAGCCGGCGGGCAGATTACCCACCTGGCAGGTGTAGGTCCGACCATCAAATGAGTGCCAGTCGTAACCGACGTCGACGTAAACAGTGCCGGTGGGTAGGATGGTCGTGATGATCACATCTGCAGTGCCCATTCTTCCTGTGTTGCTATAGATCACCGTGTAGGTCATCAGTTTCCCGGGAGAGAAGAGGCTCGGCGCGTGGTCCGCTGCTATGATGAGGTCGGGCAGTGTGCCGATGGGATCTACGTCCTGCACATCAATAGGCACCGGAAGCGATGGACTTGTCATCCTGGCATGGTTGATCACGAAATCGGCTCCTGCAGGGAGCGGGTCATTGACCTGTACGACGAGCCAGGCTTGACCACTGGTTTGAGCAATGACGGCGGGGATGTGGAGGACTACCTCATTGGGCAGCACGAAATGCCAGTCCCCACCCGGGATCTCGCAATCCACGTATTCGACGTAACTGGACAGCGTATCGGTGATGGTGACGTCGTAGGCGTTCTCGTTGCCACTGTTGGCGTAGGTGAGTGTGTAGGTGAGCCGGTCACCGGCATAGACGGTGTAAACCCCATCGCTCTTGTAGAGCGATAGGACCGGGGCGCTGGAGACCGTCGTCTGGGCCGTATCCTCCAGGAAATCTCCCTCTGCATCCTCCAGTTGTGTCGCGAAGTCCAGCATGGTGCTGTTCGTGAGGGGAAGCGTCACAGCCGTATAGATGACGATTTCCCCCACCTCACCCTCGCCGTGTATGTTGTCAATCTCCCAGTACCACACGTGATCCGCACCGCCGGTCGGCGTAGGCGAGGCGGTGACGTAGGAGACGTTGGCGTCGAGGGTGGCGGTGACGACGACCTGGGTTGCATCGGCGTTGCCAGTGTTTGTATAGCGCAACGTGTAGGCCAGGGGATCGCCGGCCTCCACGGGGTCGGGCTGGTCGGTGACGCTGAGGGCCAGGTCGGGGGAGGAGGAGACACGCGTGGTCTCAGTGAAACTCCGGGGGGACGTCTCGGCGCTGTCAATCTCTACGCAGTTGGTCAGCATGGTGCCATTTGGGAGAGGCGTGTCCACAAGCACGGTCACTGCGATGTCACCGAATTCACCTACATGCAGTTCGGCAATTTCCCAGACATTATCGGTTCCAGGCTTGGGAGGAGGATTTGCGCGGTCGAAGGTCACCCGGCTGTCATACGTCTCGGTGATGACCACGGCGTGGGCGTCGGCCGTTCCAGAATTGTCGTAATGAATGACGTACTGGAGTTCCTCGCCAGCCTCAACTGGATCGGAGAGATCAATCTTGTAGAACGTAAAATCCGATACTGAAGTTACAGACGTGACTTCAGTAGCAGTGATGGGCGTAGTCTGGTCGCTGTCAAGTGTTACCTGGTTGGTCATGACCGTGCTCACAGGGAGACTACCGGCGACCCGGACGAAAATGTTTATCGTCTGAGATTCGTCTACATCCAAGGTCGTGAAGGTCCATATCCGGTTTCCACTACCAAGGTCGTCGGGATTTGGGATGGAGGAAAAGAACGCAACGTTGGGATCGTAGTGCTCGGTGACGGTGACAGGTGTGGCGTTTTCGTTGCCGCTATTGGTGATGATGAGCGTGTAACGTAGCACCCCGTTAGCGTCAACGGGATCCGGGTAGTCTGCCTTGGTGATGGTCAGCACCGGACTGGAGTGGACGGTCGTTTCCTGCGTGGCGGAAAGCGGCGGGGTTCGATCCGCATCCAGCCAGGCAGTGTTGGTCAGCACTGTGCCGTTGGGCAGGGGTCTGTTCACGGAGACGGTGACGCGGACCTGGCTGAGTTCACCTGGAGTGATGTCGCCGATGGACCAGAAAGGGGCATCCGGCAGTCCCCCGGTCGGCGTCAGCGAGGCAGTGACGTAGGAGACGTGGGGGTCGAGCGTATCGGTGACGACGCCGCCCGTAGCCGTCTGGTTGCCAGTGTTGGAATAGGTCAGAGTGTAGGTAAGATAGGCGCCGGCCTCCACGAGGTCAAGATCGGCACTCTTCTCGAAGTGCAGAACCGGGGCCAGGACGGTGAGGGAAGCGGTGCCCGTCGTCACATACGTCTCGGCGTAGGCCCCCTGTACCGTCCAGTCGCCATGGATGCTGGAGGTGTAGACGTTGCCCGTCCAGTAGCCGCCGTGGCCGGCTTCGAGGATGCTGAAGGTGGTCTGGTCAGCGAAGGTGACATCCCAATGATTGTCGCAGGCATCGTAGGCAGTGAGAGTGTAGGAGATGGACTGACCGGCGGTGATAGTGGCGACGGGCGGGGCCAGGGACACGCTGGCAGCGCTGGCGTGGGTGACAGTGAGGGCGGCAGTGGCGGGGATAGTGCCCACAGTGCCAGTGACGGTCCAGGAGCCAGCGACCTGGGAGATGTACACGTTAGTGGCCCAGGAGCCGCCAGCACCGGCGGTGATGGTGTAGGTACCGCTGGCGGTGGCATCCCAGGAGTTGCCGAAGGTATCGGTGGCGATGAGGGTATAGGAAATGGACTGCCCCGCCGTAATGGTGGCTGTGGCGGGAGCCAGTGCAACGTAGGCCGGGGTGCTGTGGGAGACCACCGAGGTGGTCTCGGTCACCGAGAGCGATGCGGTCTGTTGGCTGTCAATGGTGGCGGAATTAGTGAGGGTAGTGCCATCGCTGAGTCCGCTTTGCACTGTCACGCTGATCACGATTTCTCTGAGGGCGGAGGGTGTCAGGGTGCCGATGTCCCAATAGAGGGTGGGGGTTGTCCAGCCGGTTGGCGAGAGAGAGGCGCTGACGAAGGTCACGTTGCTATCCAGGACGTCGGTGACAACGACGCCGGCCGCTGTGGCATCGCCCGTGTTGCTGTAGGCCAGGGTGTAGGTCAGCGGTGCCCCTGTTGTTACAGGGTCAGGCTCAGCGTTCTTGATTAACTCCAGCGTGGGGGCATCAACGGTAGTGCTGATCTGAGCCATCCTCGATGCGGTCTCGTTGCTGTCAATGGTGGCGGTGTTGGTGAGGATTGTGCCATTGGGCAGCAGGTTGTTGACAGTGACAGTCAGCACAATCATCTCAGACACCGACTCCGGCAAGGTGCCGATGATCCAGTAGGGGGCGTTCTGCGCAGCCCAGCCATCGGGTGTGAGCGAGGCGGTGGCGTAGATGACATTGGGGTCAAGGGTGTCGGTGATGATTACCCCACTCATCGCTGTATCGGTGCTCGTATTCTGGTAGGTCAGGGTGTAGACCAGATGTGCCCCAACCTGCACAGGGTCAGCACTCTCGACCTTTGAAATCACCAGGTGGCCTTCCTGAAGCATTGGCCTGGCGCTAGCACCCTGAGACAACAGCAGCAGGGTGCCTATGGCACCAGCGAGTCCGATCAGTAATGCAGCCAAGAGTTGAACGAGAGCTTTCCTGTAGATTCCCATTGCCCTTACCCCACTTCCGAGTCTTCCCAGTGCGTGAAAAATACACATAATGGCCTCGCTGGGCCGCTCTATCCGATGGCCGCCCTATAGTTCCCATTCTATCCTATATCATAGCGGTCGTCAAGCGGTGACCGAAACCCTTGAGAATCCTTCAAGATCGCGATCAGCGACCAGAAACACACGTAACGACACGCACCGCGAGGATGTGGGCTGCCCTGCGCCTCTTCAGCGTCAGCCTGTCACTCAGAGGGCGCAGGAGGCCGTGGCTCAGTCGGTGGTGGTGCTGGCGTCGGTCGCGGCTCCGTCGGTGAAGAGGAAGTTTTCCAAAATGTAGCCTCGGATCAAAGTTTCTATGGACATCTACATGAACCTCCCTGTACTCCTCTTATTCTACGGGCCGAGGGTTGGTTTATAGTGACGAGAATCCTAGAAAAGGGCTAAGGATGACGAAGAACATTGGACTCCTGCCCGCCCGCATCTCTAGTTGATTTTCAAGATCTTCGTTACCGGACTCTGACGATTACCTCATACAATGGGATCGGTGGTTGAAAACACTCATCGGTTGACCCTCCCGCGGGTTTTCAGCGGCACGTGAAGGTTTTCCTGCCTAAGGACGGCCTGGTAATGCCCGATATCCCAGGAGCGGGAGCTGCGGGAGAGTCAGGAATCTGAAACAGGAATATTGACAATGACGATTGGAATCGGTCAGCAGCAAGTTTTTTCAACAGCAGTGAAGGTCCCACCCTTTTCGGCTATGCGCAGGCGGACCTGGGATAGGCAGCGCTTCTCCACGCGCTGGGCGGTGCTCAGAGGGCAGGGAGCCGACTAGGTTTCTTGCATTGGAGGTTATAGAAATGGTTCTGATCTCAAGGGCGCCGGTGCGCATCAGTTTCGGAGGGGGGGGGACCGACCTGCCGGCCTACTACGAGCGGTACGGTGGCCTGGTGGTCAGCACGGCTATCAGTTACTACGTCTACACCATCCTCACCCCTGGCTGGCCGAACAACGGGGTGCAGATCATCTCCGCCGACCACCGGGCCCTCTCCCAGCGGCCTACCTGCGAGGACCTGATCTGGAACGGAGACCTGAGCCTGCCCAAGGCCGTCACCTACTACTTCAACCTCCGCGATGGGCTGACCATTTTCCTGGCCTCCCAGGTCCCCCCCGGCACTGGGCTGGGCTCCTCCGGCAGCGTGGCGGTCTCGATGATCAAGGCCCTCGCCTTTTGGTGCGGCCTGGACCTGGGGCCAGCGGAGGTAGCAGAACTGGCCTGCTACATCGAGATCGAGAAGATGGGGATGCCTGTCGGCAAGCAGGATCAGTACGCGGCGGCCTTCGGCGGCCTCAACTACATCACGTTCTCCCGCAACGGCGTGGCCGTCGAACCGCTGCAGGTGCCCCCTGGGACGCATGAGGCGCTGGAGAGGGGACTGATGCTCTTCTTCACCGGCACTTCTCGCCAGTCTTCCACTATCCTCCGGCGCCAGAAACAGGCCAGTCAGCAGAGGGATCGAGAGACGATCTACAGACTGGAGACGATCAAGGAGTTGGGGCTGGAGATTCGCGCTGCGCTGGAGCGAGGGGACCTGGAAGCGTTCGGCGATCTGCTTCACCGGTCCTGGATGGAGAAGCGCCGGTTGACAGAGGGAATCACCAACCCGTTTCTGGATCAGTGCTACCAGACGGCGCAGGAGAACGGTGCGCTGGGGGGAAAGGTGACCGGGGCCGGCGGCGGTGGCTTCCTGATGCTCTATTGTCCCGTGAACCGGCAGGAGGCCGTCACGGAGGCTCTGACGAAACTGGGGCTGCAGCGCCGGCCTTTCACGCTGGAGAATGAGGGGGTGCAGATAATGCAGGCGGCACCCTGGGCGCGGCCGCACGTGCCCAGCCACATTCCCCTTATCATGGAGGGGATTCAGGTAGAAATTAGATGATATCTGGCTGTCTCCTGCGGCAAGCCGGGCAGTTACCCGGATGTTAGCGGGAATCCGCCAGGCCTGGCCCAAATCGCCTGTGGCGACTTTGGCAACACTGAACAGACTCATCGCCTGTGAGGGGGGAGAAGAATCTTGGAGAGCATACGACGGTATCTAGAGGACGTGCGGTACATGTTGGGCGCGCTTCCGCTGGAGCACATCCGGGGTGCGGTAGATGTGCTGCTTAGCGCCAACTACGTGGGCAGCACAGTGTTCACGGTGGGCAACGGCGGGAGCGCGGCCACAGCATCTCACTTTGCGTGTGACCTGGCGAAAGGGACCATCACCCTGGGCCGCCCGCGCTTCCGGGTGGTGGCGCTAACGGACAACGTGCCGCTGATGACGGCCTGGAGCAACGATGTCGCCTACGAGGACATCTTTGCCGAGCAGTTGAGCGGCCTGATTGGACGGAGAGACGTGGTGGTCGCTTTCAGCGGCAGCGGCAACTCCCCCAACGTCCTGCGGGCGGTGGAACTGGCCCGCCGTATGGGAGGGGTCACCATTGGCTTTTCCGGCTTCGCCGGCGGGCGGCTGAGCACGCTGGTGGACGTGCCGGTCGTGGTGCCGTGTGATCGCATGGAGCAAATTGAGGACGTACACCTTGTCCTGTGTCACCTGATCTGCACGGTGCTCCGGGAGCGGCTGCGGCGGATCGAGACGCCGGTTCCGCTAATGCTAGACACTGCCAGGTGGCAGAGAGAACAGCAACTTGACATGGTGCCTCCTCCGCCTGCGGCACGGTGAGGATAAAGGCATTCGATGATCCTGGATGTACGCTGGAGACGCTTGAAGCACAGGCTTCCGACTGTCCCAAACTGCTGACACCGCCGAGGTCACGTATGTGTCAGGCTGTATTCATTGACCGTGACGGAGTGATCTGTCGCAACCGGGACGACCACGTGAAGAGTTGGGAGGAGTTCGTCTTCCTCCCCGGTGCGCTAGAGGCCCTGGCCCGGCTGGCTCACCTGGACCTGTACATTATCGTCATCACCAACCAGGCGATCATCAACCGAGGTACTGTTCCTGTGGAGGTAGTGAAGGACATCCACACCCGCATGGTGCAGGCCATTGAGGTGGCAGGGGGGCGGATAGACCAGGTGATATACTGCCCCCACCGGCCTGACGAGCATTGTGCCTGCCGTAAGCCACAGCCCGGGCTGCTGCTGATGGCAGCGGAGGAACTCGGGGTGGATCTCTCTCAATCCTATCTTATTGGGGACGCGGAGGCGGATATGCAGGCCGGGCGGGCGGTGGGATGCCATCGTTACCTGGTGCTCACTGGGCGGGGTCAGCGGCAGTTGATCCGCTGCTGGCTCCACGGCGAGCGGAATTTCACGGTGGCGTGGAATCTAGGAGCGGCAGTGAACGCCATTCTGCGCCGTGAGGACAGGGCCGGGCAGCACCTCCTACACTCTATTTATATGGGAGGGGGGCAATGAACGTCGGCGAAGACCACCTCATCTCGCGAGTGCCCGATGCAGCGGCCGTCGCCGCCCGGCGGGGACGACTGCACTACTACCTGGAAGGTCAGTCCACCGGCCTGGGCCGCTACACCCTGGAGCAGACCCTGTTCTTTTTCCTGCGGGGCCTCCCGGGCCTGGTCGGTATCGGCCTGCGAGCCCTGGCCTACCGGCTGATCCTGCGGAGCGACGGCCTCCCGATCGTGGAAGACCATGTCCGCCTGTGTCAACCGGCCAACGTCCACCTGGGCCGCCACGTCTACCTGGATCACGGCGTCTACCTCCATGCCTGTCCGCAGGGCATTTTCATCGGCGATGAGACCTGTGTGATGCACGCTAGCGTCTTGCACGTGTACAACTTCCGGGGCCTGCCCCACGCCGGTATCTGGGTGGGCCGCAATTGCTTCATTGGCGAGTTCTGCCTGATCCGTGGGCAAGGTGGAGTGCACATTGGCGACGCCGTCCTCCTGGCCCCCCGGGTCCAGGTGCTAGCGGTGAACCATCTATTTGACGACCCCACCCAGCCAGTCATGCAGCAGGGGATCACCGCTCAGGGAATCGTCGTGGAGGACGGGGCCTGGATCGGCGCGGGGGCAATCCTGCTGGACGGGGTCCGGGTGGGGGCCAGGGCGGTGGTAGGGGCCGGGGCAGTGGTCACGCGAGACGTGCCGCCGCGCACCCTGGCGGTGGGCACGCCAGCGCGGGTGGTGCGGGGGCTAGATGCAGACCTGGACGTAGACGAGACGCGGAGTGAGATCTTCGAAGCGGTACGCGGCGAGGAGAAGTTATTCTACGCCGTGGCCGCCGACTGATGGAGAAAGGAATAAGCGTTCTTTCAGTAGTGATTCCGGTTTACAACGAAGAGGGAGGCATCGCCGAGATCGTTGAACGAGTGCTTTCCACCCGCCCCCGGCTGGCGGAAGCGGGGGTGGAGGACCTGGAACTGATCGTGGTGGACGACGGCTCCCGCAACGAGACCGCAACTATCGCTACTTGCTATCCCCAGGTCCACCTCAACCGATGCCAATCCCGACTGGCAACCTGCCTGGTTGAACCTACAACCTGGAACTCGCGACTTGAAACCCATCAAAGGACTGGTGTGGCGCGACGGGAACGAGATTGTGGTGAATCCAGATCGTCCCTTAATCCGTCACCTGGACGACCTGCCGCTGCCACGCCACGACCTGTTGCCCTTGGAGACATATCGCGCTCCTCTAGTGCGCAGTCCCTACGCCTTCATCGTCACCAGCCGGGGGTGTCCCGGTGGCTGCCGTTTCTGCATCAAACACGTATCCTACGGCCGCTCCGTGCGCTTCCGATCGCCAGAGAACATCCTGGCGGAAATAGAACTCCTGGTTGGCCTGGGGGTTCGCTCCGTCCACATGTACGCCGATCTGTTCACTGTGAGCCGTGAGCAGGTGGTGGGACTGTGCGAATTGATCCTGGAGCGGGGGCTGCGACTGCAGTGGACCTGCAACAGCCGGGTGGACTTCGTGGATCCGGAGATGCTCCGCCTGATGGGTCAGGCCGGCTGTCGTTGGATCTCCTGGGGGATTGAGTCAGGCAATGAGGAAATTCTACGACGCGCCAAGAAGGGGATCACGCTGGAACAGGTAGAGCAAGCGCTGCGCTGGGCCCGGAAGGCGAACATCCGAAACTGGGGCTATTTCATCATCGGCCTGCCCGGGGAGACAGAGGAGAGCATTCAGGAGACCATCCGCTTCGCCAAACGGCTCTCGCTGGACCTGGCGCTGTTCCACATCGCCGCGCCGTACCCGGGTTCGCCTCTCTTCTTCGAGGTGGTAGAGCAGGGGTGGTTCCGCCCGGGCACCCGTTGGGAGCAGGTGGATATGGACCGCTCGACGGTGCTGGATTACCCCCATCTACGGGCGGAGGAACTGGAGTACTGGGCACAGCGGGCCTTCCGAGCGTGGGCACTCCGGCCTGGCCCGGCGTTGACCTACCTGCGGATGCTCCTGGGCTTCCCCTCTCTCTGGCGCCCAGCCCTGGAGATCGGCCTGGAGAGCCTGGGTTGGGCGGCGGGGGGATAGGCCTGACGCTGTGCGCGCGATCACCACGCTTAGCACTCGCTGTAGCCGCAAGAGTAACAGCGGCGGCAACCCTCCTCGTTCACCAACGCCGCGTGACCACACTCCGGGCACAAATCGCCAGCCGGAAAAAGAGGAAGTTGCTCGGCCTCTGTTCCCTCCGAAATCGGCCCCACCATCCCCAGGTGCTCAGCCAATACCTGCGCCACGCCGTCTGGCAGGCTACGGACGCGGTCGCGCCCAAACCCCAACGGCCGCCCGCCACCGATACCCTTCAATTGCCTCACCACCTGCTTGAGCCGACGTGTCGCCGAGAGCGGTGAGGGAATACGGAGAACGAGTGAGATCAGCCGCCCGATGGCCTCTGCCACCGCCGCCGTATCCGACCCCGCCTTGCCCACGTTCAGGAAGACCTCGAAGGGCTCGCCGTCACCGTTGGCATTGACGGTGATGTAGGCTGTCCCGAGCGGGGTACCCAGACGATAAGTCTCACCAGTCAGACGGTGCGGGCGGGGCCGCACCGTCGCAGGCACCATCGCTCCACGGGCCTGCTGCCTGGCCCGTCGCGTTGCCTCCGTCTCCAGTACCACCTTCTCCCGCGAGCCAGTAACGTAGACGGTGAGCCCTTTGCAGCCCAGTTCCCAGGCCAGTTGGAAGGCCCGCGCCACGTCGTCGGGGGTAGCGGTGGACGGGAAATTCACGGTTTTCGATATGGAACTGTCAACAAATGCCTGCAGCGCCGCCTGCATGCGCACGTGCTGCTCAGCGCTAATATCTCCGGAGACGACGAAGACATTGCGCACTGCCGGCGGCACGTCCTTCACCCCCTGGCAACTCCCCGTCATCACCACCTGCTGCACGATGCGCTCGCGGGCTGCCTCATCCAGACCCGCCTCCTCCAGCGCCTGCAAGAAGAGCGGGCTGACGTACCGGAGTTCCAGGTCCTGGCCGTTGTCATTCACGTGGCGCACGTAGGCCAGCGCAAAGACCGGCTCACAGCCATAAGCCTCGCAACCCGCGACGGTAGCGACCGTCCCGGTCGGAGCCACAGTTGTCTGGGCGGCATTACGAATGCCATAGCGCCGGATGGACTCGACGACCGCCTCCCAATCCAGCGGCGGTCGGCCCCACTTCTCCGGCCACGTGTAGGGGGCCAGTGGTCGTGGCGGCGTCCAACGCAGATCGTCGGGGTCGTAGATACTGCCGCGAATCACAGGGAACGGTCCACGCTCTCGTGCTAACTCGATGCTGGCACGCATTGCGTGGTAACGGATGAACTCCATCACCTGGGCCGCCAACTCCTGGGCCTCCTCGCTGCCGTAGCGCACCCGCAGATGGCACAGCAGATCGCCCAATCCCATGATGCCCAGCCCGATACGGCGGGTGCGGTGGGCCGCCTCCTTGAGTTGCGGCACCGCCGACACGTAAGCATTGGCATTGATCACGTCGTCCAGGAAGCGCGTCGCCAACTCGACCGTCTCCCGCAACCTCTCCCAATCCACCGCCGGGTGACCGTTGTCCCCATGGCTCACGTGCCGCGCCAGATTCACCGAGCCCAGGCAGCAGTTTTCGTAAGGCAGAAGGAATTGTTCGCCACATGGATTCGTCGCCTCGTACTCCCCCAGGTGTGGGCAAGGGTTTTCCCGGTTGGCGGTGTCCAGGAAGAGCACCCCTGGTTCTCCGTTGCGGTAAGCCCCAGTGACGATTTCGTCGAAGATCTCTCGCGCCCGCACAATCTTCCAGACCCGGCCGTCCTGGGGATTAACCAGATCAATCGTGCCGTCCTCCTCCACCGCCCGCATGAAGGCGGCGGTCACGCCGACGGAGACGTTGAAGTTTGTGATGGCATTTTCGCTCGTCTTGCAGTGAATGAACTCGCGGATGTCTGGGTGGTCCACCCGCAGCACGGCCATGTTCGCGCCCCGCCTCGCCCCACCTTGACTGACAATCCCGGAGGCAACATCGAAGACTCGCATAAAGCCCACCGGGCCGGTGGCCTGGCCTCCACTACTGCGTACCACGGCGCCCTTAGGGCGCAGGTGGGAGAAAGAGAAGCCCGTTCCACCACCAGTCTGCTGGATGAGCGCCGCGTCGCGCAGTGTCTGGAAGATGCCGTCCTCCTCGCGCCCCATATCATCAGAGATGGGGAGGACGAAACACGCCGCTAACTGGCCCAGCGGCGTACCCGCGCCTGTGAAAGTCGGCGAGTTGGGCAGAAAGCGAAGGCTGGTCACAAGATTGTAGAAGACCGTCTCTGCCGCTGCCACATCACTACCCCACCTTTTTTCAACAGCGGCGATGTGGAAAGCGACGCGGTGGAATACCTGCTCGACCGTCTCTACCGGCTGACCGTCAGGCCCCTTGCGCAAGTAGCGACGCCTCAGGACAGCAAGCGCGTTTTCGGTCAACCTGACCTCCGGTCCTGCCTGCTGCGTGGATATCGAAACCGCCGCTGATTGAGCCATGTCTGACATCGCTGCCTCCCTCATCCAAGATCACACCAAAGACTACGCCCGCCCTATTCCCGCTCCCCCAACAAACGATCAATCTCAGCCCGCACTGCCTCCAGGTCCTCCAGCCCCAGATAGACGATAGCGTAGCGAATGTAAGAGACCGGGTCCAATGCCTTAAGTTCCTCAATGGTCAAGTCGCCGATCACGCGGCTGGGAATCTCTGCCTTGCCCATCTGGCGGATGTGGGCTTCAACCCGGCCCACCAACCGCTCTAAATCGTCGGCCGAGACAGGCCGCCGGGCACAGGCAGTGCGCAGACCTGAGAGCAACTTCTCATGGTTGAATTCCTCCCGCCGACCGTCGCGCTTGACCACCAGTGGGGTGGTCAGGATGGCCCGCTCCATCGTGCTGAAACGTCGCCCACACGCTTTACACACACGACGGCGACGTACACCTCGCGCACTACGAGTCGTATCAATCACTCGCGTACGAGCACTGCCGCAGTAGGGACACTCCATCACTCTAGCCTCCTGCCCAAGGTAGGGGTTACAACATGCACCAGATATAGGGGTGTGGGGAAATAAAAACCCCACATCTGGGGGTTGTGTATGTACAAATTATACCACACACTCACACAGCGCACAAGTGAACTCACACTGTGCAATCTTAAAAAACGGAGGCGAACGATGAAGTTTAAGATTAGAAGGCGGATCCGACTGTCGGTCAGCCATCCCTCGCCAACAGCCACATCACCCACACGGGCGAGCATGTGAGCCAAGTGCTAACTGGCACCAAGCCCTAACTGGTTCCCGGCGCAGAACTGCTTTCCAGGGCACTCAGTATTCATCCCCGAGGACAAGTTTACCAGGCAGTTAATCACGAGCGCTAGCACACCGCCAAGGACGAAAATGGCATCTATCGTCATTCCGATGGCGTCTATCGTCATTCCGAGCGTAGCGAGGAATCTCTCTCTGGTCGGGGCGTGAGATTCTTCGTCGCCTTCGGCTCCTCGGAATGACGAGTGGGTGCAGTTTATTTTCGGAGCAGTCGCGTCTAGGATACCGCTACGACGGGGACTCCGGGCGTTGTGCGACGAGCACTAACTACGGCGGCGCAGGAAGGCCGGAATCTCCAGATCGTCCTTGTCGAAAGCAGGCGTCGGGAATTCCACCGATTCACTGAACGTCGCTCGCGTCACGTGAGGCCGCGGTTCCGCCTGATCAAAGCCAGTCGCGACGACAATAATACGGATCTCGTCGCCCATTTTCTCGTCAATGACGGCCCCAAAGATGAGGTTCACGTCGGGGTGCGCGGTCTGCTTGATGATCGAAGCCGCCTCATTGACCTCAAACAGGCTTAGGTCTGGCCCACCGGTTACGTTGAAGAGAATGCCGCGAGCGCCGTCAATCGTGATGTCCAGCAGCCGGCTGGAGATGGCCTGCTGCGCTGCCTCGACCGCTCGATCCTCGCCGTCAGCACATCCAACCGCCATCAGCGCCGCGCCACCCTCGGACATGACCGTCCGCACATCGGCGAAGTCCAGGTTAATCAGACCAGGCACGGTGACCAATTCCGAGATGCCCTGGACGCCCTGGCGCAGCACCTCATCGGCCAGAGAGAACGCAGCCTGCAGGCTGACCTTCTTATCGGTGATTTCCAATAGCCGGTCGTTGGGAATCACGATCAGTGTATCCACTGTTTCCTTGAGTTGCTCGATCCCTGCCCGTGCCGCCTCCGCCCGGATCGCACCCTCCCAAGTGAAAGGACGGGTGACGACGCCGATGGTCAATGCCCCCGCCTCTCCGGCAATGCGGGCGATAATCGGCGTGGATCCGGTGCCAGTACCGCCGCCCATACCGGCAGTGATGAACACCATATCGGAGCCCTGCAGAACTTCGTACAACTCGTCGGCTGACTCCTCTGCCGCCTTGCGGCCCATTTCCGGGTCACCGCCTACACCCAACCCGCGCGTCAGTTTATCGCCGATGCGCACTCGCTGGGGTGCATTGGAGAGCATGAGCGCCTGGGCATCGGTATTGACCGCGATAAAATCAACACCACTTAACCCTTCGGCGATCATACGATTGACGGCGTTGCTGCCGCCCCCTCCCACGCCGACGACCCGAATCTGTGCAAAACTTTCTGTCAGAGATGACTTGTGCATTCTGTTCCTCCTGTTCATAATGCGTAATATACAGCGTGTGATCAGCCAGGCAGAAAGACCCGCAGCCAATTAAGAAAGCGCCTCCCCACACCTGGGCCGGGCTTGCGCAATTGGGGCCGTGTATCCACTGTCAATCCCCACCCCATCAGCCCTGCACCCACCGCGTGGGCCGGGTTAGCAACCTTGTCCACGAGGCCATGGATTCCCTGAGGCGCTCCCACACGCACCGGTAAACCGAGAATATCTCGCCCCAACTCCTGGATGCCTAATAGTTGTGCCGTGCCGCCGCACAGCACAACCCCGGCCGGCAGCAGCCCGTCGTACCCCGAGCGCTTAATCTCCTGCTGTATCATCGAAAGAATCTCTTCCGCTCGCGCTTCGATGATTTCCGCCAGTTTCCAGCGGGGCACAACCTGGCGAGTCTCCCCACCAAGGGTTGACACGGTGACCCGCGCTTCGGGCGGCACCCGAGCCGCGCAAGCGTGGCCGTGCTGGACCTTAACCTGCTCCGCCACGTCCGGTGACAGCCGCAGGCCAATGGCGATGTCTCCGGTGATATACTCGCCGCCTATCCCCAGCGTGACCGTGTGCCACACCGTGCCATCAATAAAGATCGCAATGTCGGTAGTACCCGCGCCGATGTCGGCCAGAACAACCCCCATCTCGCGCTCGGTGTCCGTCAGTACAGCATCGCCAGCGGCTATACTCGCCAGGACCAGTTCATCCACCTCCACCCCGGTCCCCTCCACACACTTCACCAGATTCTGGATCGAAGCGCTGGAACCGATGACGATGTGGGCCTCTACTTCCAACCGGAAACCATGCATGCCTACCGGGTCGCGCACGCCGTTCTGCCCATCCACCATGTAACCACGGGGGATCATATGCACGACCTCCTGATTATGAGGCACCGCAATAGCATGCGCAGCATCCAGCACCCGGTCCACGTCCTCTACCGTAATCCCATGCTCGCGGCGGGAGATGCCCACCACTCCACGGCTGTTGAGGGACGAGACATGCGTACCGCTGAGCCCTACGTAAGCCCGCTCAATCTTGTACCCCGACGTACGCTCGGCTTCCTCGACCGAGGCGGCGATGGCCGCCGTGGCATCCGCCACACTGACCACCACCCCTTTACGAACACCCCGCGAAGGCACCAGGCCTACGCCGATCACACGGACATCCCCCCCCTTCATCCCCCCCGGTAGAGAGGAAAGAGGGGGAGCATCCATCTCGCCCACCAAGGTGCACACCTTGCTGCTGCCCACGTCAATGCCCACGATCGTGTGTCCCACAATCAGCCTCGCCTGGCAGGTATGGAAACCCGCCCTATTCCTGTGATCTCTCTCCCAACAGTTCGACTAAACTCGCCAAACTTGCAATTCGCCATTCACCATTCGCATCACCAGTCGTTCGTCAGCGAGTAGTAAGGCGCATCAGCAAAGCGCACGTCTACAAATCGGGGCGTCAAACGCCGCGCTTCCAGGTCAGCCGCCAGCGACTCCAGCACCTGCAACCGTTTGTCCATCCCCGGCCCCTGCCCTACGATTACACGCCAGCCCCGCTCGTCGGTGAGCACTAGCCCCCGGCCCGGTACGTAGTAGAGCAGCGGCGATACGTCCGCTCCAACCGTCCACAACTCGGTCAGCGCGACGCGCACGCGCTCATCCAGCCAACCATCCTCACCCCGCGGCAGCGGTCCCCGCACCAGCCAACCCGCCGCCCCCCCCCCCTCGTCCCCCCCAACGGGGGGGAAAGAGGGGGAGGCAGGGAAGATGACACCTTCAGCATCAATCCACCACAACTGCCCGTCCTCGTCCCACATCACCTTCGGCTGCCGTTCCACGACGGTGATGGTGCACTCCGCCGATAGTCCGGCACTCGACACCGGCGGTCGTAGACGACAGACAACCCGTGCGCTCTCGAGCGTCGGCAGCGCAGCCAGGATACGAGCCGCGATCTCGGTGGGGCGTGCCCACAGAATGTGAAGCCCCGGCAAACCGCTGGCCCTAAAGACCTCGTCGGGTGATACCCGAACCGCCCCCGCCACATCAGCGTGGTAGACGTAAAAGCGATCATCAAGTGCCAGCCATAGCGCCCCAGCCGCTACCGCAACTAGCGACAATAAAAGCCAATTGCGAATTGCGAAGCGCGAACCGCGGATTTTCGACGGTCGTCTGACTTGCGCCCGGCCCAGAACTATCGTACCCGCCGTCTCAAACCGTTTCTTTTTCTTCCGCCGCTGCCTACGAGATTTCGCCATTGTTCATTGTTCATTGCTTGGTGGTTGATACGAAGTCTCTGAGCGTCCTTTGTCCCGATACCGCTCAAGCGCCAACTCAATCAGCCGGTCAATCAACTCTGGATAAGGGATACCGCTGGCCTCCCATAACTTGGGATACATGCTGATCGCGGTGAAACCTGGTATAGTGTTCAGTTCGCCAACGTACAACTCCCCCGTCTCGCCGGAGAGCAGGAAGTCGGCCCGCGCCATTCCAGCGCAGTCAATCGCCCTGTAGGCCCGCACTGCCAGGTCCCGCACCCGTTCGGCCGTGTCCGGTGGGATTGGAGCGGGGATCAGTAGTTTCGACGCCTCATCGCCGTTGTCAATGTACTTGGCCTCGTAACTGTAGAACTCCCGGCTGGGGATAACCTCGCCCGGCACTGAGGCGATGGGGTCATCGTTACCCAACACGCTGACCTCAATCTCCCGCGCTGCTGGCACGGCCGCCTCAATCAGCAGTTTGCGGTCGTACCTGGCTGCCTCGGCCAGCCCCCGGCCCAGCCCCTCCCGGTCGCGACACTTGCTGATGCCGACGCTGGAGCCCAGGTTGGCCGGCTTAGTGAAGACTGGATAGCCCAGCGCCCCCTCGGCCCGGTACATCACCTCCTCCGGGTGCGCCTCCCACTCCTTCCGCTTGACCAGAAGATAGTCTACTATCGGCAGGCCGTGGGCCCGCATCACGTCCTTAAAGACAGCCTTGTCCAGACCCAACGCCGAGCCCATCACGCCTGCGCCCACGTAGGGAATGCCGGCAAGTTCCAGCAGCCCCTGGACCGTGCCATCCTCGCCATACGGCCCGTGCAGGACAGGGAATACGACGTCGAGTTCCGCCAGCCGCGTCGCTTCGACCGCTCGCTCCGTGTCTTCGAGCCGCATCAGGCCGCGCCGGGATGGATCACCCAACAACGCGACGGGCTGGCTTACGCCTGCGTCGCCTGCCTCCAGCGCCTTGAGCGGGTCACCTGAGGCGATCCAGCACCCCTCCTTGGTGATGCCGATGGGCACGATCTCGTACTTCTCCTTGTCCATCGCACGCATCACGGAGCGAGCGGAAGCCAGGCTAACCTCGTGCTCTCCCGACCGCCCGCCGAAGATCACCCCTACGCGGATCTTTTGTGCCATCGCCCTCCCCTCCTACCAACCCACCAACTCAATCTCCAATTCCAGTTCCATCCCGAACTGCCGCTTCACCTCCGCCCGCGCATGCTCAATAAGCGCCAGCACGTCCGCTGCGGTCGCATCACCGGTATTCATTAAAAAGTTACCATGCAGTTCCGAAATCTGTGCTCCTCCGACACGGTATCCCCGCAGCCCGGCCTGCTCAATGAGATACCCCGCGTGGCTGCCTGGCGGGTTCTTGAATGTCGAGCCCATCGTCGCCCCGGCCGGATGGCGCGTCTGGCGCCACTCCAGGATCTCATCCGCCCGCGCCGCCAGCGCCTCCGGGTCCTCCTGCTGCAGGTCAAAGGTCGCCGCCAATACCACGGGCCGCTGGTTACCCATCGTCTCTCGCTTGATCCGGCTCAACCGGTACTCGAACTCGAACCACTCCGCAGGCCTTTCCACGACCTCGCCATCCGGCTCCAGCACCGTCGCGCTGCGCAGCATACTGGCAACGTCGCCCTCGAAAGCACCCGCGTTACCCACCACTGCCCCGCCTACCGTCCCCGGCAGCCCCGCCGCCCATTCCAGCCCTGCCAGCCCGCACTCGATCGCCTCACGGGCCAGCACGGCCAGCAGCGCGCCTGCCTCGGCCCACGCCACCCCTGTGGCAAGATCGAACTTGATGCGCGCCGCCCGATTGACGATCACCAGCCCGCGCACCCCGCTGTCTGCGACGAGCACGTTGCAGCCGCCACCCAACAACCGCCAGTCCACACCAAACGAGCGCGCCAGTCCCACCGCCCTGACCACTTCGTCTACGCTCTCACACACGACCAGCAAGTCGGCCGGGCCGCCGACGCGCATGGCGGTGTAGTACGCCAGCGGTTCATCGCGCCGGGCGCTCCGCCCCAACGCTACAGCCAGCGCGTCCAGGCCGGAACTAGCAATCACCTTGCTCCTTAATCTTCACCAGCCGCAACTTGAACGCCATCACCTCACACTCGAATCCGCGCCGGGCGCGTTTCCGCTTCCGCACGCTCTTCAATCGTCCTCCCAGCCGCCCACCTCTCTCATTTCCCTCTGTCCCTTCCACCCTCATCACTTTGCCTCCTGCCTCCCGCCCCCCACCTCATTGCACCCTGCCTCCTGCTTCCCGCCCCCTCCCCCATTGCGCCCTGCCCCCTGCTTCTTGCTTCCTTGCCCCACTGCTCATTGTTCATTATTCATTGTTCATTGTTCATTGTTCATTGTTCATTGCTCATTGTTCATTGCCCATTGTTCATTGTTCATTGCTCATTGTTCATTATTCATTGTTCATTGTTCATTGTTCATTGCTCATTGTTCATTGCTCATTGTTCATTGTTCATTGTTCATTGTTCATTGCTCATTGCCCAGTGCTTCCAACAGCCACTCCCCCACCCTATACCCATCCCCCGCCCCCAGCGTCAGCACCACGTCACCAGGTCGCACCTCGGTGCCCAGCCACACCACCGCCTCATCCAGCGATACTGCACAGCGAGCGTCGGGGTGCTGCATCGCTGCCACCACGTCGGCACTGCTGACGCCCAGCGTGTCGGTCTCGCGGGCAGCATAAATGGGCAACACGATGACGTGGTCGGCCATGCCGAACGCCTGTGCAAAGCCCGCCAGCAGCGTCTTGGTGCGACTGTAGGTGTGGGGCTGCCACACCGCCCACACGGGGCGGCGGGGGAAACGCTGTCGCGCTACCAGGAGCGTGGCCCGGATCTGCGTCGGGTGATGCGCATAATCGTCCACCACGACCACGCCGCCAGCCTGGCCCTTGACCTCGAAACGCCGCCTCACCCCGCGAAACTCGGTCAGGGCATCCCTCGCTACACGAAAGGGAACGTCGAGAAAGTCCGCCACTGCCAGGGCTGCCACCGCGTTGGAAGCGTTATGGGCACCGGGCAGCCGCAGCCGCACCAGCCCCAGCACCTGCCCGGTTTTATTGCCTGGGCACACAGCCAGGAAATCCACGCCCCCGGCGAAGTTGGGCCGTACCTCCTCGGCCCGCCACTCCGCCCCCTTTCCCAATCCGAAGAACGTGACCGCCATACCCGCAGCCTGCCGTCGCTCGCCGAGTTCCCGCGTCACCGCGTCATCCCAGCAGACCACCAGCAGCCCATCACGCGGCACCAGCGCCGCAAATTCCTCAAACGCGGCCCGGAAATCTGCAAAAGTCGGATAGCAGTCCGGGTGATCGTGCTCGACGTTAGTCACCACAGCCACCCTGGGCGTCAGGCCAAGAAAGGTGCGGTCGTACTCGTCCGCCTCGATGACGAAAAGCGGCCCCTCTCCCGCGCGGGCGTTCGTCCCCAGTTCTGCGATCACTCCGCCGACGACAAAAGTCGGATCGCGCCCAGCCTCCAGAAGGATGAAGGAGATCATCGCCGTCGTCGTCGTCTTACCGTGCGTACCGGCCACCGCCACCCCCAGCCGTCCGTTCATCATCTGACCGAGAAACTCCGGCCGTTTCAACACCGGGATGCCGGCTGCCCGCGCCGCCTGCACCTCGACGTTCTCCGACGGCACAGCCGATGAGACGATCACCACGTCTACACCGGCCACGTTTTCCGCCCGGTGTCCGGCGAAGACGCGGGCGCCGTCTCGTGCCAGCGCCTCCGCGACCGGCGAAAGCACCAGGTCGGAACCGGAGACCTCCGCCCCCTGCTCCAGCAGCACGCGGGCGATGGCCGAAAGCCCCGCACCGCCGATGCCTATGAAGTGCACATGCCTGCCGCTCAACTTGTCCATCGTCTTTCAAACAATAGCCACGATGACGAATAGGAAAAACACTACCACCAGGTACGGCAGCCAAGGCTTCAGGACAATTAGGGGCAAGTACTTCTGCGCCAGCATGATGGCCTCCCACCCACCTGGCGGTGTCTGGATCAGATTGGGGAATGGGTAGCCACAATCCTGCAAGAAGAACCAAACAGTGCCCGCTACCAGGTATCCGTTCACTACACCTACCACCACACCTAACAGCGTATCCTGAAGCCTAGCACGTACCTTGGCGGTCAGCTTTCCCCGAGTGGCCGCTGCAGCCAGTGTAGGCCCCTGGTAGGAGAAGAAAACTATCACCAGAAAGATTGCTGTCTTGATGCCAAAGTACTGAGCGGGGGTGGCGGTCTCGGGAAAGAAGCCTTCCAAGGTGGGGCCTAGTAGGTTGATGGCAAAAAGGGCCAGAACAATGCCAGCCGCTGCCACAATCTCCTTGGCCCAGCCGCGCATCGCCCCGATGATGGCAAAGAAAGCAACAAACACCCAGAACACTGCCTGTATCGTGACCACAGCCGGCCTCCCGCCTTCACGTATGTACGCTGCCCCCAGCCAATGCCCTCAACTCACCTGCCAGCCGCGCCGCTGCATCAGGACGAGCTAGCGCCCGCATCCGCTCCGCCATCTCTCCCAACGCCACCTGGTCGCTCAGCAGACGGTGGAGTGTGGGCAACAACTCCTCGCCCAGCCGCTCATCCTCCAGCACGACCGCCGCCCCCCGCCCAGCCAGCCACTCAGCGTTGACCCGCTGGTAGCGCCAGGCGTGCGGATACGGTACCAACACCGCGGGCAACCCAAAGAAGGGCAACTCCCCCAGCGTCGAGGCCCCCGCCCGGTAGACCGCCAGATCTGCCGCCGCCAGCGCAAGTCCCATCTCATGCAGGTAGGGGAAGGCGTGGTAGCGAGCCTCCAACGCCGCCGGTAGCACCTCGTGTCGCTCTGTCACCCACGGCCAATCCAGTTCCCCACTCACGTGCACCACCTGCGCCAGTTCCAACACCTGCTCCAGTACCCTGCTCAACGCCTGGTTGATCCCGCGTGCGCCCCGGCTCCCGCCCATCACCAAGAGCACCGGCACGTCGGGCACTAATCTCAATGAATTTCGCGCTTCCGCCAGATCAAGGTTGTGGAACTCGGCCCGCACCGGGTAGCCGGTCACCACCACCTTGTGGACTGGGAAGTAGGCCCGCGAATCCTCCACCGTCACCGCCACCCGCGCCGCCAAGCGGGCGATAAAGCGTGCTGCCCAGCCTGGCTCGACGTCGGGCAGGTAGACCAGGATAGACACCCGCAACGTCCAGGCAGCCAACGCCGCCGGCACACTGGCGTACCCGCCGGTCGCAAACAGCGCCGCTGGTCGCTCCCGACGTCCTAACCGGTACGCGGCACTCCATCCCTGCATTAACTTGATCAGGTTCCACGCCGCCCGCCAGGGGGCCAACCCGTGCACGCCACCCGCTGGCACCCCCACGAAGCGCAGGCCGGCTCGCTTGACCAGCCGCTCCTCTACACCTCCCTCCCTACCGACGTAAAGAATCTCAAGCACATCAGAAACCTGGCTTTTTGCCAGGCCAGGAACCAGATTTTCTGGAAAGAACCTGGTTTCTCTCTCAGCGACCAGTGCCTGTACGACGGCCAGACCGGGGTAGACGTGTCCCCCCGTTCCCCCACCTGCGATCCAGACTTGCACGCTGGCGGCTTCCTTTCCCTACCTGCTTTCCCTGTTTTCCCCGTTTTTTAACATGCCCGCCCCGTGAAATACTCAGCAACAGTCCAACCCCGACCAGCGAACCCATCATCGCAGAGCCACCGAAACTGATAAAGGGCAGCGCAACCCCGGTGAAGGGGATCAATCCCGTCATCACCGCCATGTTGACCAACGCTTGGAAAGTCAGCCAACAGGTAATGCCACACGCCAGTAAAGCAGCGAAGGCGTCGGGGGCTTCCAGCGCGATCTTGAAGCCACGATAGGCCAGGAGAAGAAACAGACCTATCACCATCAGACAGCCCACAAAGCCCAACTCCTCACCCAGCACAGCAAAGATGCTATCTGTGTGCGCAGCCGGCAAGTAGCCCAATTTCTGCTGTCCCTGCCCCAACCCCACGCCGAACAGCCCACCGCTGCCCAAAGCGATCAATGCCTGCCGTATGTGATATCCGACGAGCGTTGGATCGTGCCAGACCAGCAAGTACTCATCAATGCGCTGTCTGGCATGGGGCAGTTGATTGATCAGCACAAGAAACGTGATGCCGCCAACAATGCCACCAATAGCCAGTTGGAAGATATCGGCGCCGGCGAAGAAGAACATCGCCAGCGCGATCAGCACGATCAACACCGCCGTGCTCACGTCCGGCTGCATCACGATTAAGCCGGCCACCACGCCGATCAGTACAGCGAATGGGATCAACCCATAGGTCACATCGCGGATCTGTTCACCCTTAGAAGCCAACCAGGCCGCAACGTAGATCACCAGCGCCAGTTTCGCCAGTTCACCAGGCTGAATCGAACCATTGAAAAACGACCGTCGCGCACCGAAGCGATCATCCCCCACAAAGGGCACCAGAACCAGCAGCAGTAGCGCCCCCCCCATTACCAGCACCGCCAACTGCCGCCACCAGTCGTAAGGCACAGCGGCAACCACTACCAGCACGACCACACCCAGGCCAACCCAGAGGAACTGCCGTGACGCGATGCGAAAGGAACTCTGGTACACCTGGTACGACCAGTCGAAGGTCGCACTGTAGACCATCATCAACCCGATGATGACCAACCCGGCTACCGTCAGCGCCAGCACGTAGTCGGGGCTGGATTTTCCTCGCCCAGACCGCGTGCCCGGTTGCGCCTTCTGCTGTGCTCTCGTCCCTGCTGCCACCGCTCCCCTCTCCTTTCCTTTCTGCCTCTCCTTCCTGCTTCCTACACCCGTACTCCCCTACAACTCGCGATCTACAACCCCCGCACCAATTCCTTGAACCTATCTCCACGCTCAGCAAAATCGCGGAAAGCGTCGAAACTGGTGCCTCCAGGCGAAAGCAGCACCACATCACCGGGTCGGGTCAGCCGGGCAGCCGCATCCACTGCCTCCTCCAGCGTTCCCACCCGCGTGATCCCCTCCAACCCGCGAATTGCAAATTGCGAATTACGAATGGAAGATGGGCTTCTAGGCTCCTCCCCCCCTCCCCCTCTCCCCCTCTCCTTGTCTCCTTGTCTCCCCCTCTCCTCCTCCACCACCTGCGCGATCATCGGCCCTGCTTCTCCGAACGTCACCAAATGCCGCACCCGCCGCACTGTCTCGTCGGCGAACTCAGCCCAGGGCAGTTTCTTATCGCGCCCGCCGGCAAGGAGCACGATCGGCTTCTCGAACGAGCGCAGCGCCGCCAGCGACCGCTCCGGGGCCGTGGCGATGGAATCGTCGTACCAACGCACGCCGTTAAGTTCGCGCACCAACTCGAGCCGATGTTCGACGCCGGGGAAGGTCGTAGCGACCTGCCGCATCCTCTCCACCGGCACGCCGGCCATCCCGGCCAGTACACACGCCGCCAGCACGTTCAGCAAGTTATGGCGTCCCCGCAATCGCACCTCCGAGGTCTGGCAGATCTTGCGATCCACGCCCCCTAGCCGGAGCATCAACTCGCCATTCGTCCCCGCCTTCAAGAAAAACGCTCCTTCGTCCACCTCAGCCCCGCCGCTGAACCAGAGCAAGTGCGCCGCCGTCTCCAGCGCCAGCGACCGGGCATTGGCGTCGTCGTAGCCCAGGAGCGCAAAGTCTTCTGGCTTCTGATGAGCCACGATGTTGCGCTTGGCGGCAATATACGCTCCCATCGTCTTGTGCCGGTCCAGGTGATTAGGCGTGATATTGAGCACCGCCGCGACACGCGGGCTCACCGTCATTACCTCCAACTGAAAACTGGAGAGTTCCATCACCACCCAATCGTCAGGCTTGATCCGGTCCAGGTCAGCGATGAGCGGGTTGCCGATGTTGCCCCCTACCCAGGTACGCCCCACCACCACCCCCCCCGAAGCGGGGGGGAGCAAGCCGGCCGCGCGGCACATCTCCCCCACCAGCGCCGTCGTCGTCGTCTTGCCGGCCGAGCCGGTGATACCGATGACCGGGGCCGGACAGTGCTCCAGGAACAGTTGCGCGTCATTGCTCAGCGGGATGGAGCGCTGTTGCGCCTCTACGACGATAGGGATATCTACCGGCACCCCTCCGCTCAGGCACAACAGATCGGCCCGGTCCAGCAAGCCGAGTGGATGCTTACCCAGCACGTAACGGATGGGCAGGCCCGCCAACTCCGCCAGATAGTCGGCCAATGCCGCTTCGTCCCGCAGGTCAGAGACCGTCACCTCGGCCCCGGCCTGCACCAAGAAGCGCGCCAACGCCGTTCCCTGCCGCGCCAGGCCGAGGATCACCACTCGCTTACCTGCCAGCATATTTCCCAATTTACCAACTCACTTGCGACTTACGACCTGTCCTCGGCCACCCCCAACCAAAAGTGACCCGGCAGGACCGAGCGGCCGGGACGGATCTCCACCCCACCGGTCCTCTTGGCCGGGTGTTTCCCGTTCCCGTTGAAGACGCTGGGATGGACGAAGCACAGGTTGGGTGGCTGCCCGTACTTACGTTCATAATGCGTCGCCGCTCGTAGCACCTTCTCCTCCAACTGCCGCCGTGGGTCATCGTCAAACCACAGTAATCCGACTTTCATTGTCCACCTCCCTGTTCTCTTCCAGGAAACCAGCCTTTTGGGAAAAACCCGGTTTCTCCTTTCACCACAGCGCCAGCGCCACGCCGGCCATTACCGCTAGCAGCTCCACCAGCCAGAAACGCTGCACCACCTGCGTCTCTGACCAGCCCAGCAACTCGAAGTGATGGTGCAGCGGGCTCATTTTGAACAACCGCCGCCCCTGGCCAAACCGGCGCTTGGTGTACTTAAAATAGAGCACCTGCAAAATAACTGAGAGCGTCTCAGCCACCGGGACCAGCGCCACCACCGGCAGCAGTAACCATTGGCCGGTCATCAGCGCCACCGTCCCCAACGTCGCCCCCAACGCCAGACTGCCCGTGTCACCCATAAACATCTGTGCTGGGTGGGCGTTATACCACAGGAAAGCAAAGCACGCCCCCACCACCGTGAAACAGAAATGCACCAGGTAATCCTGCTCCTGTAACAGAGCGATCACGCCGTAGCCGACGAAAGCGCTGGCGACGATGATCCCCGCCAGTCCATCCAGCCCGTCGGTCAGATTGACTGCGTTAGCCGAGCCCAAAATCACAAACGCCGCGATGGGCACCCACGCCCAGCCCAGGTCAACCGCTTGCCGCACCCCTGGCACGCCCACCTGACCTGCAAACTGCATGCGCATCACCAGCATGGCCGCTGCGACCCCCAGCGTCAGCAACACTTCCCACACAATCTTCCGCCGTGCCGGGTACCCCTCACCACGCCGCATCCCCCGCACCCCAGCAATGTCGTCTAGAGCGCCGATGAGCGCGTAGGCCAACATCACCCCCAGCGGCACCAGGATCGAGCGCCCGATCACCGTCCGCCCCAACAGGTTGTAAATGTTGAGTGCCACTGTGATAAGCAGCACCGGCACGACGACCATCAGCCCACCCATCGTTGGCGTCCCCAGTTTGCTGCGGTGTCCACGAGGGCCGTCAATGCGGATACGCTTGCCGATGTGGTAGTGGCGCAGGATGTGAATGAGAAGCGGACCCCAACCTACCGCCAGGAGGAACGAGATACTCGCCAGGATGAGCGCAAAGTCCATCACGCCCTCCCCAGCGCGTTGACAATCTCTTCCATCTGCATCGCCCGCGAGCCCTTGATCAGAATCACGTCGTTACCCGTCACCATCCCCTCCAGCAGAGCGACCGCTTCGGCATTCTCCTCGACGATATGCACCCTGTCGGCGGGCATGCCCCAGCGCAGCGCCGTCTCGCCGATGACCCGCCCCCGTGGTCCAACCGTGATGAGCACGTCGGCCACCTCCAGCGCCCGCATCCCCACTTTCTCGTGCCCCTCCCGCTCGTAGTCGCCCAGTTCCAGCATGTCGCCCAGGACGGCCATCTTGCGTCCATCCAGTTCATCCAGCAGGTTGAGCGCAGCGAACGTCGAGGCCGGGCTGGCGTTATACGTGTCGTCCAGGATGATCGCACCCTCTGGCCCCGGCACCGCCACCAGACGCAGTTGCGCTGACGGCCCCCGTAACCCCTCGATGATCTCCTGCCAGGTCAGCCCCTCGACCAGTCCTACCGCCGCCGCCCGCAGCGCGGTGTGGACGGAGTGCCGCCCCAGAAGCGGAATCTTCACGTGCAGCGTCTCAACCCCCCCCGGCTCCCCCGACGCGGGGGGGAGCAGACGGCAATGGAGCTGGAAGCGAATACCCTCCAGCCCCAACCCTTCAATGCGGTCGGCCCACAGGTCCGCTTCAGGCGAGAGGCCATAGTAGAACACGCGGGCCTGGGTTGCCTGCGCCATCCCCCGCACGCGCTCGTCGTCGTAGTTAAGGATCGCCACCCCTTCAGGGGCCGGAGGCAGCGCTTCGACCAGTTCCGTCTTGGCCTTCACAATGCGCTCAAGCGTTTTGGCGCGCTCCAGGTGCACCGGCCCGATGATGGTCACGACGCCGACGTGAGGCCGGGCGATGCGGGCCAGATCAGCGATCTCGCCCACGTCGTACATCCCCATCTCCAGCACGGCGCACTCGTGCTCGTCCGTCAGGTGCATCAGCGCTAGCGGCAGGCCAATCTCGTTGTTGTAACTGGCCTCGCTCTTGAGCGTGACGTAACGGCGCGCCAGCACTGCTGCCGTTAGTTCCTTCGTCGTCGTCTTCCCCACACTCCCTGTGATACCGATAACGCGCAATTCGTGCTGTCGTCGCCAGAAGGCCGCCACCTGCTGGAGCGCCTGGAGGCTATCGGCCGTCTTGAGCACCAACGGCAGCGCCAAGACGCCAGGCTGCGTCCGATCCGGGTCCGTCAGATCCAGCGTCAGCGCTTCGGCCTCCACATCCCGCTCGACGATCGCGGCCACCGCGCCCCGTGAGAAGGCGTCAGCGACGTAATCGTGGCCGTCCGCGTGCTCGCCCTTAAGCGCGACGAACAACGCGCCAGGCTCGGCCCGCCGTGAGTCAACCACCGTCCTCGAGACCGGTTGTCTCAGAATCCCCGGCCGGCTTCCCGTCAATCCCTCAATCACATCCGCCAGCGTCAACATCCCCACGTTCACCTTACTGCCTCCGCTACCCGCGTACCATCAGGCGGAACGCCCAGAACCAGAAACAGCCGGGCGGCCAGTCGCTGGAACGCCCGCGCTGCCGTCTCGGCACCCCAGGGCGAGGTCTTTGGCCGATCCAACTTGACCAGGATGATGAGTTGCGCAGAAGAAGGTGAACGAGGCACCGGCCCAAATCCAACAAAGGAGGCAATCGTCCCCTCCTTGTCGTACCCCCCAGGGATGGGAATCTGCGCTGTGCTCGTCTTGCCCGCTATTCGGTAGCCCTCCACCTTGGCCTGGGGCACTTCTTCCTCCACTACCCGCACCATCATCTCCGTCAACGTACGCGCCGCCTGTGGGGAAATCACCCGCGCTTCGACCACGGGACGGAAGGTGGAGACCATGCCATCGGGAGCGATGCGCTGGTACACGACATGAGGGCGCAGCCGGGCCCCGTCGTTGGCCACCGTCGCCACCGCGACGATCATCTGGAGCGGCGTCACCGCCAGCCCCTGTCCGAAAGCGTTCGTCCCCAGGTTAGAGTCGTGCCATCGCTCGTAATCTTCCGGCAGCCACAACTGACCGGATACCTCGCCCGCCAGGTCAACTCCCGTCGGTCGCCCGATGCCGAACGCCTGCACGTAACGGTAGAACATATCAGGCCCCATCTGCGTGCTCAACCACACCGCCCCCACGTTGAGCGACTTGATCAGGATATCGGCTACCCCCTGCTCACCATACGCTTGGCGGGAGGCATTCGTCACCACCAGGCCCCCCACCTCAATCCAGCCCTGGTCGTAGTAGGTCGTTTCTGGCGTCACCAGCCCCGCGTCGAGCGCGGCAGCCACCGTCAGGATCTTGAATACGGAGCCTGGCTCATACTGTTGGCTCACCGCCGGATCCTCAAACGGGGTCGAGTTCTGGTTGAAGAAATCAATGTATCTCCCCGGATCGTAACTGGGCAGGCTGGCCAGCGCCAAGATCTCGAAGGTGCGAGTATCCATCACAATGATCGTGCCCCCCTCAGCCTGATACTCCTGCACCGAGCGTGCCAGTTCCTCTTCGACCAATTCTTGCACAGTCCGGTCTAGCGTCAGCACCAACTCAGTCCCGGGTTGAGGCAGCACAACAGGAGCCACAGTCCAAGGAATCTGTTCACTGGCCGGGTCTACTGGCCCCTCCCACTTCATCCGCTCTGGCTGCAGCAGCGTATCGTAGAATCCCTCAACACCATAGAAGCCCACGCCGTCGGCGTTGCAAAAGCCGAGTAAGTGCGACGCCAGAGCGCCCTCAGGATACTCTCGCGTCCATAGGGACCGAACGGTAATACCCGGAAGCCCCAGGGCTGCTACCTGCTCCCCCACCCTCTTCGACACCGGAGAGGCGACCCGGACCCACACGTCCTCGCCTTCCAGCGACTGCTCAATGTGAGCAACTGACACCTGCAGCAGCGATCCCAGCGCCGCAGCCGCAGCCTCTGTATCCACCACGTAGGTCGTATCCGCCTCAATGGAATACATCACCGCATTTCCTGCCAGCAAATGACCGTTCCGGCCGCGGATTACGCCTCGTGGAGGCTCGGCCACCGCGATAGGCCGCACACGCTGGTCCTTGGCCCACTCCTCGTAGAAGCGGTGATCCACAATCTGCACCTGCACCAACTGAGCCACAATCACGAGCACGAGGCCAATCAACAGTGTGCTCACTAGCCGCAGGCGACGCCGTGGCCCTTCCGCCATCAGAACATCTCTCCGAAATTTCAGCAGTCGGCCGTTGACAGTTGGCAGTTAGTGGTCAGCGGGGAGCGGCTACCTGCTAACGGCCATCGGCTAAGGGGAGAAACTCCACCCGCTCAGCCGGTGTGAAGCCCAACCCAATCGCCCGCTCCCAAAGACGGGAGACAGAGCCTTCCCTGGCGATCTCCACCTCCAGTTGTTCGTTTTCTCTCTGAAACCGGAACAACTCCGCCCGCAACTGTTCAATGTAACGCCCCCGGGCTGCCGTCCGGCTAATCAGCATTAAGTAGAGAGCCGCCACCAGCGCCAGCACTACGACAGGCGCGAACAAGTAGAGAGCCGTGCGCGAGTTCATCTCAAACCGACCGCGCTTGATCCCGTGTGTCACCCACTGTATAAAATCGGACATGGGCCGCTCCTTCCTGCTTCCTACCCTCTCCGCCCCGCTACCCTCAGCCGCGCCGAGCGGGACCGTGGATTGGCGGTGACCTCGTCCGCCGTTGGCCGAATAGGCTTGCGTGTGACCAACCGCAGCGTGGCTCGATGACCACACACGCAAACCGGCGTCCCCGGCGGGCAGATACAATCGCGACTCTCCCGGCGCAGAAAATGCTTCACCAGCCGGTCCTCCAGCGAGTGAAAACTGATCACCGCCAGCCGGCCGCCAGAGGCCAGTATTTCCACGGCCTGGGGCAGCGCTTCCTCCAACGCGGCCAGTTCATCGTTGACGGCGATGCGCAGCGCCTGGAACGTGCGCGTGGCCGGATGGATGCGCCCGCGTCGCCCCACTACCCGCTCGACGATGGCGGCCAGATCCTTCGTCGTGTGAAACGGACGGGTAGCAAGAATCGCCTCCGCGATGCGGCGTGCCTGCCTCTCTTCACCGTATCGGTATAACAGCGTCGTCAGTTCTTCTAGCGAGAGATGGTTAACCAGCGCAGCCGCAGTGGGACCACCCGCTGTCGGATCGAAACGCATGTCGAGCGGCCCTTCTGTCATAAAAGCGAAGCCACGGGTGGAGTCGGCCAACTGGAGTGAGGAGAGCCCTAAGTCGAACAGGACGCCGTCCGCGGGGACGAAATGACAGGCACGCGCGATCTCTGCCAGGCGGACGAAGGAACTGTGCACGAGCACAACCTGCCCAGCGTAGGAGGCCAACCGGGCATGGGCCACCTCCACTGCTGCTGGATCCCGATCCAGGCCCAGGAGACGCCCATCAGGGGACGAGGCCGCCAGTACCCCGGCCGCGTGTCCACCCCCTCCCACCGTCGCATCTATGTATCGGCCACCCGGCCTGACCTGCAGGCCATCAAGCACCGCTTGGAAAAGAACAGGGATGTGGATATCTCCCATAAGTCAGCCGTCAGCAATCAGCAGTCAGCGGCTATCAGTAACCGCTAACGGCTAATCAGATGCCCAGGGCTGCCCATTCCTCAATGTTCGCTTCGTCTCCCTCAACATACTCGCGCTCTTCGGTCCAGGAATCCGGGCTCCACACCTCGATGTAGGTGTTGAGTCCAGTGACGACGGCCTCGCCATCAAGGCTGGCGTACTCTCGTAAGCGCGGGGGTATCAGCACACGACCTTGTTTATCGGGGATAGCGTCTGAGGCATTGGCGAAGACCAGGCGGCGGAAGGCACGAGCACGCCGATCGGTCATCGGCAAAGCACTCACCTGCTCCGCCAGCCGTTCCCATTCCTCTGTGGGGTAAATCGCCAGGCAGCGATCAATTCCACGGGTGACGATGAGACCTGCGGCCAGGTCAGCCCGAAATCTGGCGGGGATGGTCAACCGCCCTTTCTCGTCAATGGTGTGGATGAACTCTCCCAAAAACATAGCGTCGCATTCCCCCACGTGGGAGCAACAGCGTAGCACTTTGCAGGGCAGTCATCCCACTTCGCCCCACTTTTCCCCACAGATGCCCACATTATACATTATTTTCTCATTTCTGTCTAGTACCTGGCGAAGATTTTAGGATTGGCGCAATAGGAAATTAGTACTATTGCCCCCAGCCACCCACAAATCAGAAGGGTGTGTTTCAATTGAGTTGGAGGATAAGGAGCGGACGCCCCGCTTCAGCGGGGATTTTCCGGCTGAAGCCGGACGTCCAACCGAAATGAAACACACCCAAATCAGAAACCGTCCGGTCTTCGACCGGACGGAACTGGGAGTTGGGAACTTCCCAAAGGCTCGGAACCGTCGGGAGATTTCTCAATGCTTAGGACGCTTCACTTCTCTCACCCACCCACTTGAACAGAGCGAATCGGCTCAGGCCATGCCCTACAACTCGCCGGCAGCAAAGCCCAGGCCCAACCGTTCCAGCGTCTCCGGCGTGGGCTTGCCCGTCTCCGGGTCCCAGCCGTACTCGGCGTAGGCACCGGAAATAAGCAGGCCTAAATTGGGCACCGTCCCTTCAGTCCCGCCGTCGTCCAGCGGCTCGAGCAGCAAGTCGGGCAATCGGTCGTCGGCACGGGTGACGCCACGGCGCAGATTGAGCATCCGCTTGAGTGTGACGATGCGCTTACCCAGCGTCATCAGGTCGTCGGCCTCCAGATCCCACCCCGTCGCGGTGTTCAGCGCCGCCAGCACCCGCTCGACACCGGGGTTCTGGAACTGGCACAGGGTGAGCGCGTTGTATAGGTTGCGCCAGGCTTGCTGCAGCGCGGAGATGCGGCCTTTCTCCTCCGTCGTATCAAAGCGGTCACCAGGGATGACGCCCAGCTCGAAAGGTGGCCCCTGTCCCGTGTCCACACCGTACATGTCACCTTCCATGTGACAGGCCCCCCGGGGAGAGAGGGCGTAGGTCACGGCCAGGCCAGCGAAGGCGCGGGGGTCGTGCATCGGCACCTCCAGCCGGTTGACGGTCACCGCCAACTCCGGCACACCAAACCGCCCGGCCAGGGCAGCGCTTCCTTCGGCCAGCACGTCGCCGAAGCCCTCGCGGCGGGCCATCATCTCGATCAACCGATGGGTCACCTGGGCATCGCCGTAGCGAATCTCCAGCCCCCCCGTGTCCGCCGTGGTGATGATGCCGCGCTCGAACATCTCGCAGGCCAGCGCGATAGTACAGCCGGTGCTGATAGTGTCCAGGCCGTAGAGGTTGCACAGGTGCCCGGCGTAGATGACCGCCTCCAGGTCGTTCACCATAGCCAGCGAACCGAGCGCGGCCAGCGTCTCATACTCGGGGCCGTCCACCCTATCTATGCCGTAACTGAGAGCCCGTGTCTCACGTCCGCAGGCGATGGGGCAGCGGTAGCAGGCGGTGTTCTTGTTCTGGTACTGATCCACCATCAGTACACCGGAGAGGTCGCTCGCCCCCTCCCACTCCCCCTGCTGGTAATAGCGGATGGGCACGTCGCCATACATCAGCCCCATATCCACATAGCAGGCGGTGCCGGCCAGTTGGAGCGAGGTAGTCGCCATGTCCTCTTTCAGATCGGCGATGATCTCCCGTGCTACGGCCTTGAACCCCTCGGAGTCAGCCAAGAGGACGTGGGCCGTGCCACGCACCCCGATGGCCTTGAGGTTCTTAGAGCCCATCACCGCGCCCATACCGGTCCGTCCGGCGGCGCGCCCGTGGTCGTTCATGACGGCGGCCATTTTGACCCGGTTTTCGCCTGCCGCGCCGATGCAGGCCACGCGGGCCTTTGGCTCACCTAGAGCCTCACGCACGCGCTCCTGGGTCACGTACGAGTCGCTGCCCCACAAACCGGCCCCGTCGTGCAGTTCGGCCCGGCCCTCGACGATGGAAAGCCACACTGGCTTCTCGGCTTGACCAGTGACGATGATGCCGTCGTAGCCGGCAAAGCGCAGTTCGGGGCCGAAGAAGCCGCCGGTGTTCGACTCGCCCCAGATGCGGGTGAGGGGTGAAAGAGCGCACACGCTGCACCGGCCAGCCGAGGGCATGGCCGTGCCGACCAGCGGACCGGTCATAAAGACGAGCGGATTGTCCGGCCCCAGCGGGTCGGTCTCGCCATCCACCATATCGTAGATAATGCGTGCCGCCAGCCCGCTGCCCCCGACGAAGGCGCGAGCGTACTCCTCGTTGAGCGGTTCGTCTCGCAGTTCCCCCGCGCTGAGGTCAACGCGCAGGATTTTGCCCATGTAGCCGTTCATTGCTTGCCTCCATCGTAGGGTAGAGGCGAGGCATCTCGATGGACAAGCAGTATTGCCAGAATTGTTTGCCGACAAACGAGTCAACAGGCAAGACTGCTCCCTGGGATGCCTCGCCCCTACTAGAAATCAACCGCTTTGCCCTCGTAGGTATACAGGAATAGTTGCCGCAGTTCATCGTAGGAGGGAGCACGGACGGCAGTGATCATCTGTGTGTCGTTGAAGGCGTCGTCTATCAGTTTGTCCAACTGCGCCTCGTAGGCCACGCGCTCGACGCCGGCCCCGGCGATGCTGGTGGGGTTGCCGACCTCGCGGCAGAGGTCACGGATGCGCTCGGCCAGCGCCCGCGCCCTCTCCTTGTCCCGATGTAGGGGCAACCCTTGTGGTTGCCCGACGAGAGCGGCCAGTTCCGCGAACCGTTCTGGCGCTTCACGGGCAGCGAACTCAATCGTGTAGGGCAGGAAGATGGCCACGGCCCGCCCGTGGGGCACGTGGAACACCGCACCGAGCACGTGCCCCATCGCGTGGGCTAGCGAGGCCATGGCGTTGCCGAAGCCCAGACCGGCGCAGGTGGCCCCGTTGTGCATTCTCTCGCGCGCCTCCATGTCAGAGCCATCGGCCACAGCGCGGGGCAGATACTGAAAAACGATACGAGCGGCGTTGATGCACAGCCCGTCGGTCATGTCGGTGTGCCAGGTGCAGGTGTAGCCCTCGACGGCGTGGGTCAGCGCGTCCAGGCCTGTGTCAGCGGTCAGTTGAGGTGGCATCCCCGCTGCCATCGCCGGATCCACAATGGCAATGTCGGCGACGTTCTCGCGGCTGCCCAGCCCCATCTTGCGCTGCTCCTCCGTGTCGGTCAGCACAATGGTCCATGTGACCTCGGCACCGGTCCCGCTGGTGGTGGGGATGGTGATCAGGCGCGCCTTCTGGCGCAGGCCCAGGTGGATGAACGGGTTGATCTCAGCCGCTTGAAGATCGGGCCGCTCGTAGAGCACCCAGATAGCCTTGGCAGCGTCCATCGGCGAACCACCGCCCAGGCCGATGATCCAGTCGGGCTCGTACTCCTGGGCCACCTGCACCCCTTTGCGCACCGTCTGCACACTGGGATCGGGCTCCACTGCGTCAAAGACGTGCACCTCAATGCCGGCCGTATCCAGGTGGGCCTTCACTTTGTCTACCAGGCCCAGTCTGACCAGCGTACCGTCGGTGACGATGAGGGCACGCCGACCCTCCAACTCATCGAGGGCGTCCAGCGCCCCATCACCGAAGACGATCTGGGGTGAGACGAAATACCACATATCGTTGCCTCCTCACGGTGTTGGCAGGTTGGTAGATTGGTACATTGGTAACAGAGACCAAGTACCAGTTTCCCAGTTTACCAATGTACCGATTTTAGTCGCCGAAGTCAGTGGGCACCAGCGCGCAGCAGGAGACGATCTCCTTGGCCGCCTTGGGGTAGCGCATGATTTTCATCATGTTGCCCTCCAACTTCAATTTGCGCGTCATCATGCCCTGGATGGGGTCAAGTTTGCCCTCAATGACCTTGCGCCAGGCGCTGAAAGGGGCCGAGAGGACGTAGGCGGCCTGCTTCTCGTCAGGGCTGCTCAGTTGCTTCGCGCTGGGACTCTGGCCGTGGTAGAGGTCAAGGTACAGATGGGCCGGCTCGCCCTGAAAAGCATCGTCGGGCTCGACGATAAAGTCGAAGTCGCCCTCCCAATCTTTAGCCGACTTCTCGTAGATCTCGCTACCGTTGAGTTGACGGCTGAGTTCCTTGATCCATTCGTCGGACGGGAATTTGAATGCCATTGTCTTCCTCCTTACTGTACACCGGCCTGAAGAGACGGCGCTATCTTCCAGCATCGTCTGTCCACGGCGGTGCGCTTCACCCGTATGATATACTGAACGCAAATCAAATCAGTGATTTCGGAATGGAGGCTTTAGCCGGATTTGACGCCTAAATTCCGGCTAAAGCCCACACTCCAAATTCACCAAACCCAAGTGCGCTCAGCATATACCCAATTTACAGGCTGACGCAGGATACCTAAAGCCGCCGGGCCTGGAAGTGATAGTGAGCGCTGACGTGAATGATGCCGTCCTCGCCGACGTACTCCTCGCGCACGAGACGCAGGTCATCAATGGCGAAACCGAACAGGAGGGCGTGCAATTCCTCCTCGTCGCAGTAGTGATGAAGCAGATGCTTGTCACCGGGGGCATCGCGCAGGTAGATGAAGGTGAAGGGCTTGATTTCCTGGCACTTGCCCGCCTCCACGTCGGCCCGGTAGCAGGCGATGTTGCTCTCCTCACGAGCGCGGACGCCTGCCTCACCTCTTTCGCCCACGGCCCCGGCCTCTCTCCTGAGGCTGCCCCAGGCCGGTGATCTGCTTGAGCACGGTCAGCACGCCCAGGCTAACCGCAAGGGCCTTGCCCGGCTGGATGGAGGGCAGCCGCTCTCGGCCCTCCTCGTCCACATCCGCAGGGACGGAACGCAGGTACAGGTAAGCAGCGCTCACGCCCAGCAGCGCCCCCACGACGCCGCCGATGATCATGACCCGTGTTCTCAAGTTCATCTATCGCCTCCCCTTTGTAAACTTCGCGATTGCACCAAGCCACCCCTGGACTGTCGCCGGAACGGAACAGACCAGCAAGATCGGCCTGACCACGGCCCGCATCGCCAGTTCGACGTAGGCCCGGCCCAGGGCCAGGTATGCTTGAGCCACCTTGAGCCAACTGGGCAGATTTTCGTGCCGCTGGAGTTGCCACAGGCCGTAAACCCCCCCACCCAGCAGTGCCAGAGGCACCAGGGCCATGACGAACGCCTCGCCAGCGAGGAGAATGAGGGAAAGATCACGTAAAAGGTTCATGTCATTTGCCCTCCGGTGACTTGTTCAATCTGTCCAGAAATCGTTGCAGTTCATCCCTTGTTTGTTCCCAAACCTCTGCCAATGACATCACCAGTTTTTCCAACTCGTCCCACTCCAGAAGAAACGTGTATGAGTGCCGATAGAAATGCCTGAAGGCCAGGTAGTTGGCTAACCGATGAGCCGTATCAACTGTCAGAACTGGCCCTCTGTTCGATGTCGTCTCTGTCATCCAGGTGAGCAAAACGCGATGCCATTGAGCACCCGCGGGAACATCCTGATCGATCCCTTTAGCAATGGACAGGAAAATGTTCTCCAGTCCATTGTAGAACGAATGCAGCACAGAGGCCACGGCAGTGGTTTCTACCAGGTCAGGCGCCTTCTTCTGCGTCTTTTCCAAAAGGTCAGCGTATGACTCGAAGAGATGTTCGATTTGTCCAATCTCGAACTCTACCTGAGAAACGACACTCTCAGCCAATTTGGAGTAGCCCCCCTTCCCTCTCTAGATAACGTGCGAAGGCATCCTGCCTGTCCAGATTGACCAAATCCACCGGATAGTCCAGTTCAAGCAGAAGCCTACCCAACACGTGAAAGAATTCTCCTTTGGGACAACCCCGGATGGCCAAGTCAATGTCCGATTGATCTCCGCTCTCTCCAGCAGCGAGCGAACCAAAAAGAAAGATGTCGGTACATCCGGCCCCTTTGAGTATCCCTACGGCTCGGCGGACATTTTCCTGATAGGGCTCAGGGATTTGAACTTTCTCATCCATCTTCATTACTCCAAGCTAGCGGGAGACAGCTGATTTCGGTCAGGTGGATGAGGAAATGGCGTCTGCCACGGCGATGCTCACTTCCCCAATGCCCACGCCAAGTCCTCCATCATCGCCTCGTGCTGGCGTTCGGCCAATTCCACCCAATCAATGCCCACGGCTTCGACAGCCTCATCGCGGTCGATCTCCCCACGCAGGTAGCGGCCCAAGGTGCGCTCTCGCCACAACTGCCGCAGACCGGTCTGGAAGGCCAAAGTCAGCACCTCGGCCTCGGGTTTGTGCGTCTCACGTACTAGGATCTCCAAGTAAGTCAACACGTCTGCCACCGTTCCACCCCCCGTCAGCAGCCTCCCAGATATCCGCCAATGCCTCTTCGAGCGTATCCCCTGCTTCACCGACACTTGCAAGGCCTCAATTGGCGTTTCGTTGTACCTTGCAACACCGTGCTACTTCCCCTGATTAGGGTTATCAAGCCCTCCGCAAGTTTTCCAGATGTAGTCAAATACCGACCAGTAAGCCCCTCTGCACTTTCGTCAACACGGTATCCAAAGATTGCGTATCTATCCGGTGCCGGTGTCTTGTCAGGTTGGATACTTTTCAGCACCTTGAGTATTTCGTCGGTGATAGGAATACCAGCACCTTGAGCAAAGAAGATATTGTCGCATAGAAAGCAGCAATCATGGGGAAATGCTTGATACCGATCCGCCTCGGGTTTGAGCAACAACTGCTTGCCCTGGTCTCTCACGTGAGGGTTGTTACGACGATTTGTAAGATCCAAGACCCATCTATCATCTCTCTCGTGCTCGTGGGAGATGTGCTCATATCCCAAAAACTTACCTGCATTGTCATACAACGGTTTCACATGGAGGGGAGAGCAATCATGAGACCGCATTTCTTGAAACTCAGGGCCTTTTAGTGCATTGTAAGCGACTTCAAAAGTCATTACGCGAGTAACGCTACCGGCCCAGACTATCTTCCGGATTCTCTTCCTATTACTGCCATTCACTCCAACAACGAATATATCCGCATCTGGGTACGAGTCATTTGACGTTTTGAGATAGCGGTCGCGAAGCCACTTGCGCAGCGGCTTCTTGCACGGCCCAAAGAATATCACATCATCATTTACCCGGTAGGGTACTACACATTGCACATTGTCAGGGTCATGTGAAGCAGCTACAACATAAAGAAACAAAGTCATCACCGACCTTACTCCTATCAACTCACAATGGCATCTAACGGGCTACAATACACCTCCTGCCTCTCAGTATACCCTCTCCCGCCCCATCCGTCAACCGCCCGTCGCGCGCGCCATCTCCTTCAGCACGGCCACCAGCTCCTCCCGCAGTTGACCACCAGCAGGGCTATGCTATAATTAACAACGAGGTGAAAAAGGCGATGGATCTACTAACTGTGGAAGCAATCTATCAAGATGGTATTATCAAGCCTCTCACAGACCTCCACTTGCGGGAGAACGAGCGGATCAGGCTCCGCATCGAGCGCCGTCCTGGCAACATTCAAAAGGAAACCCGGAACATTGTCCACTTGCGCGGCGTCTGGAAAGGCCATCTGACCGCTGCCGACAAGGAAGAAGACTGGGTCTCCGACACTGTCGCCGCAATCCGTCGCGAATCGGCCCAAAGAGTCAAACACCTGGCACTCTCGATAGACGAGGCTCTGCACAATGCCTGACCCTCAACTCTACGTCACAGACACCCACAGCCTGCTCTGGTACCTGTATGACCTCCCGCAACTCGCCCCGGCCGCACAGGCGGCCTTCTCCGAGGTAGAGAACGGTGAGGCCATCCGAAAGGCTTTCGCGCTCTTCGCGAACTTTCGTGCCCTTCGTGGTCCAAACGCCTGCCCCATCCGTCAACCGCCCGTCGCGCGCGCCATCTCCTTCAGCACGGCCACCAGCTCCTCCCGCCAGCCGCGCTCCTGCGGCAGCCAGATGTCGTGGCGACCCACGACCGCGCGCTCGCCCAGGACGCGCTGCAGCCTCTCGCGCTTGGGATAATCCCCCCCACCCGACCGCAACACCAGGCGGCCATTCTCGACGACGATGGTCCCCACCCCAGTATCGCGCGCCAGCGCCTTCAACCGCAACTGATATATCAAGTTGCGCACGGCCAGAGGCAGTGGCCCGAAGCGGTCTGCCAACTCCCGCTCCATCCCGTCAATCTGCGCCATCGAACCCAGTTCCGCCAGGCGGCGGTATATCTGCAGGCGCAACCGCACGTCGGGGACGTAGTTCTCAGGCAACCGCACCGGTATGGGCAGATCAATCCTGATGCCCCCCAGCGGTTCAGGCGGCGGGGGCTGACCCTCGCGCTGCGCCCTCAATTCCTGCACCGCCCGCGCCAGCAGCCGGGTATAGAGATCGAAGCCGACGGCGGCAATGTGGCCCGATTGGCGGGTGCCCAGAATATCACCCGCGCCTCGAATCTCCAGGTCCCGCATGGCGATGGTATACCCGGCACCCAGATCGGCCGCCTCGCGGATGGTCTCTAGCCGCTGGCGCGCCTCGGGCGTCAGGCGGGGCAACCGATTGTGGAAAAAATAGGCGTAGGCCCGCTGCGCGCCCCGGCCCACGCGCCCCCGCAACTGGTAGAGTTGCGCCAGCCCGAAGCGATCGGCCCGCTCGACGATAAGCGTGTTGGCATTGGGGATGTCGAGACCGCTCTCGATAATACTGGTGCACACTAGCACGTCAATCTCCCCGGCGACGAAGCGCAGCATCACCCGCTCCAGGTTAGCCTCCCGCATCTGGCCATGGGCCACGGCGAAGGTCGCCTCCGGCACCATTCTCTCCAGCCGGCGGCGCACCGTCTCAATCGTCTGCACGCGGTTGTGGACGTAAAAGACCTGCCCACCCCGCTCCAGTTCGCGCAGGATCGCCCGCCGCACCAGTTGGGCGTCGTACCCACCCACGTAGATGGTGACCGGCAGCCGCTCCTCGGGCGGGGTCTCAATGGTGCTGATGTCGCGCACACCGGTGAGCGACATATAGAGAGTGCGTGGAATAGGAGTGGCGGTCATTGTCAGCACGTCCACCTCGGTGCGCATACGCTTGAGTCGCTCCTTGTGCGTGACGCCGAAACGCTGCTCCTCGTCAATGACCAGCAGGCCCAGATCGGCGAGGACGACGTCCTTCTGCAGCAACCGGTGGGTGCCGATGACGATGTCCACCTGACCAGTGAGCAACTCTTCCAGGATCTTCCTCTGCTCGGCGCGGGAGCGAAAGCGGGAGAGCATCTCCACCTCGACCGGGAAAGGGGCCAGCCGCTGGCAGAAGGTAGCGTAGTGCTGCTGAGCCAGAACGGTGGTCGGCACCAGAACAGCGACCTGCTTGCCGTCCATAACGGCTTTGAAGGCCGCCCGCAGCGCCACCTCGGTCTTGCCATAGCCCACATCGCCGCAGATGAGCCGGTCCATCGGCTTGGGCTTTTCCATGTCGGCCTTGACGGCGGCAATGGCACGCAGTTGGTCCTCGGTCTCGAAGTAGGGGAAACCAGCCTCCAGTTCCGCCTGCCAGGGCGTGTCGGGGCTGAAGGCGTGACCGGCAGCCAGTTCGCGGGTGGCGTAGAGTTCCAGAAATCCGCGAGCGACGTCCTCGGCCGCCCGCTTGGCCTGCGCCTTGACGGCCCGCCACCCGGCCGTGCCCAGCCGATTGAGACGCGGCGGGCGGTCGCTGGCTCCAATATAACGGCTGAGCCGGTCTGCCTGGTGGACAGGGACGTAGAGGCGGTCACTGCCTCCGTACTCCACCAGCAGGTACTCACGCTCGACCCCCTCCATAGCCCGCATGACCAGGCCGCGAAAGACACCAATGCCGTACTCAACATGAACGACGAAATCACCAGGAGTGAGGTCGGAGAAATAGGACTCAGGAGCGACTTTGCGGCGATAGGCGGGACGTCGGGGCTCCGGGCGACGCCAGCCGAAGATTTCGGAATCGGTGAGTAGATGAGTAGATGAGTAGGGAGTAGGTGAAGAAGGAAGGAAACGGAGGATCCAGCCTTCGGAGAGAGAGCCTTGGACAAAGGTAAGGGGGGCTCGTGGCGGCTGGCGCAATTCGTCAATCGGCAGGAAGTAATCGTGCTCCGCGCCCCACAGTTCGGCCAGACGGCGCGCCTGCTGGCTGACGACGACCACCTGCCCACCCCCCCCCCCGCCCCCTCCTCCCCCCCTGTAAGGGGGGCTGGGGGGGGTGGGGGAGGAGGAGAGCGCGGTGTGGATGTGCTGCAGCACGGATTTGAGTTGGCCGCCAAAATGAGGGCCGGGGATGACGCAATCGGCCAGGCGAGAGGTCGTCCCCTCCTCTCCGTGGCCCAGCGTAAGGACAGGCCGGTCGGTCAGCCGTTCTGCCCACTCGTCCCAGGTGACGTAGGGAAGCGGGTAATCAGGTGGGAGCGTCTCGGCTTCCTCGGCGGCAACCCGCAGCTCCACAGCCTCCTCCTCCAAGCCAGCCCAGGCATCCGCCAGTTCCTGCGGGGCATCCACGACCAACAATGCCTCGGGTGGAAGGTAGTCCAGCAGCGTGGCGGAATCAGTGTAGAAGTAAGGCAGATAGAACTCGAGACCAGGGAACGGCGCAGCGGCCGCCAGGCCCTGATGATGGGCCTCCAGTTCGGCGCGCACATCGGCCGGCTGGTCGCGGGCCAACTGTGCGGCGACGTGGCTGGCGACGCGAGACCCGTGGCGGGGGAGCGCTTCGCGGGCCGGGGCGATGGTGACACTCCCCACCCGCTCCTGCGAGCGCTGGGTGGCGGGGTCAAAGCGACGGAGCGACTCGATCTGGCTGCCGAAGAGTTCAATGCGCACAGGTAGGGGATCAGCCGGCGGGAAGATATCGAGGATGCCTCCCCGGTGGCTGAACTGACCAGGGGCCTCGACGACGCTGACCGGCTCGTAACCCAGCCCCGCCCAGTGGCCTAAGGTCCGCTCCAAGTCGAGCGTCTGACCCACGCGGAACTCACGAATACAGATGCGGAACTGGCGCAATGGCAACGTGCGCTGCATCAGCGAGCGGGCCGAGGCGACGACGATTATCTCCCCCTTCCCCCCCTCCAGGGGGGGGGAGGGATGATAAAGGGCGGAGAGAACGCGCAGGCGGCCGGCAATGACCTCGTCGGTCCAGGGAGCGCACTCATAGAAGAGCGCCAGTGGTTCGGGGAAGCGCAGAATGCACTCCGGGGCAGGGGACCAATCGCGCAAGGAGTGAGCCAGCGACTTGGCGCGTTCCACCGAGCCAGCGATGACCAGCACCAGGCGCTTCAGGTCACGGGCAAGCGCGGCTATGAGAGCCGGCCGGGCAGCGCGCGGCAAGCCCAGCGGGGGCGACATCTCACCGCTCTCCAGGTCCTCCCGTAGAGCCCGGTAGGGCTCCAGCGACTCAAATGACGTCAGAAGCCCTGAGACATTCATGCTCTTATACTTCCCCTATCCGCACTGGCCCTCGCGGCCACCGGCGGCCCCAGCGGTTTCGGGGGAAGAGTACCTCGGATAGGGGAAATACACGATTCGAGGCTATCCCGCATTCCTATCGTGTATTTCTCCCATCAGTGGTACTCCTTCCCTCTACCACGCCCCTATTATATCGCTCCATCGCCGCCTCAATTCCCTCCATCAGCCAAGTCTCAATAGCAGCCACGGCCCGCTCCAGCGTTTCCTCCACCAGCAGCCCCTCTTCCGCCGAGAAATCCTGCAACACGTAGGCGGCCGGATCCATCTGCCCCGGCGGCCGGCCAATGCCGATGCGCAGGCGGGAGAAGTTCTGGCTGCCCAGGTGCTTGATGATGGACTGTATCCCTTTGTGGCCCCCACTGCCTCCCTCCGGCCGCAGGCGCACCGTGCCCAGGGGCAGATCGAGATCATCGTAGACCACCAGCAACCGCTCCAGTGGCACCCGGTAGAAGTGGGCCAACGACACGACCGCGCGACCGCTCTCATTCATAAACGTCTGCGGCTGAGCCAGGATGACTCGCTGCCCGCGGACGGTACCCAGGGCGACGCGGGCTCGCTTCTGGCGCTTGTCAAAGGCCAGATTGTGGGCTACGGCCAGTCGCTCGAGGCAGCAAAACCCGACGTTGTGCCGGCTTGCAGCGTATCGTGTACCTGGGTTACCCAACCCGACGATGAGGCAGAATGCCACGGTCATACTCTGTGCTCTGTTCGCGTATTCAGTGCCCCGGCAGTGCCTCACCTTCGTGGCGAACTCGCGCGCCAGCGCAAGAACCAACGCACGCCGGCCTTCACCAACAGGTAAAGGACACACATCGAGAACAATAATACAACGATTAGCCCTCCGGTGCAAAAGGCAGTGCGCAGTGCTTCAACATTAAGAAATGCCCCGCCCCCTTCCTCCTCGGTCGAGGGCGTGACGGTTTCCTCGGCCACTTCACCCGAGGGCGTGGGAGAGGGACGTGGCGTCGGAGTAGCAGGCTGTTCGACAGGGACTGGCGTAGGCGTCGGCCCGACTACGGCGGTGGGCATCGGCTCCGGCGTGGGTGACTCCTCGGGCGTCGGCGTCGCGACGGGCTGGGCGTTGTTCACCGTCAGGTGCGTGACGAAGAAAACGTAAGGACTGGCAGGATCATCAACCCCCCAGACTGCAAGAGCCAACGTGTACTGGCCATCGGGGATAGCAGTGGTATCCCATGTGCCCAACACATTATCCTCCACCTGCATTCCTTCGACGATGGCAAAGTCTACCCACTGCGAATCACCGGTCGGCTCGGGCCCGGCGGCGTAGCGCAACTGATAGGAGCCTACATTGGGATGGGTAGCAACGCCTGTGACCTCCACCACCCCACTCACGGTCATGCCGCTGGTCGGGTACGTGACGACCGACCGTGCCTGAGGCTGTGGCGCTGCCCAGCCCGGCGGGCTCACGGAGAGCAGAATCATCACCAGCGTCATTCCTACGGCCAGTGTACGCTTGTGCATAGGCACCCCTTAATGATAAGTCTATACTGAGCACGTGATGCGTGTTGCGTGAAACGTGATGCGTAATCTCACTCATGCCTTACGCATTACGTCGAAAAGTGTAACATGAAAGGGCCAGAATGACAAGGGGTGCAGAAGCAGTTAGCAGTTAGCAGGAAGCGGGAAGGGGGAAGGGGGAAGCAGGAAGCAATGAGCCAGACCAGCCGATAGCCTCTTGCTCGCTGCTAACGGCTAATGGCTTACTGCTAACGGCTAACTCAGGTTGACCAGCCGCCATTCCTCTGTTATACTGAGCCTGTGTCACCACAGGAGGGCGCAACCGAAAGCGCACAGCGGTGTTCTCATAGATGAGGCCTCGTCGCCCTCCCTTTGACAGGGATGGCGATATGCAGGAAGAGAACGATGCGGCGCTCATCGCCCGTGCAAAGGAAGACCCAGAGGCATTCGGCCTTCTATACGAGCGGTACGTCGATAGCATCTACAATTACATCTATTACCGCACGGGCAACCACCACGACGCGGAAGACCTGACAGCGCGCACGTTCTACCGGGCGCTAAAGCACATCTCGCGCTATGTGGATCGGGGAGCGCCCTTCTCGGCGTGGCTCTACCGTATCGCACATAACCTGGTGGCAAACTGGCACCGGGACCGCAGCCGGCGGCACATCATCTCACTGGACGAATTGGTGACGAGAGCACTAAAGCGAGATGAACCTGCCGCTCTGGCTGAGGAGCGCGCGGAACATGACCTGCTACTCCAGGCGGTCCGGCGGTTGCCGCCGGAGCGACAGCAACTGCTCATCCTCAAGTTCGCTGAGCAGATGAGCAACGCCGAGATCGCAGAGGTGATGGAACGGACAGAGGGGGCGATCAAGTCACTTTACCACCGGACGTTGGTGGTATTGCGCAAGGAATTGACCCACGAATGGAACGGGCGGGAGGAGATCACGGAGAGGACGAGCGATGAATGAGAAACGCGTGGTCGAAGTGCTGACAACTCACGCCGAGGGACTGATTGGCCGACAGGAGGCCCTACGGCAGATCAACATGACAGACGAGGAGCGCGGCCGGCTGGCTCCGCTGTTCCAACTGGCCGACCAGTTACAGCAGAGCATGCAGCCGGTACGACCTTCGGCAGCCTTCGTGCGCAGCCTGGGCAAGGAATTGATGGACAACGCCAAGCGCCAGATTGCGCTGACAAAACGGTTACGGCGAGCAATGCTGATTGGCGCAGCAGCACTAGGGTCTCTCTTGTCTATCGCGTCGGTGGTGGGAGCAGTCATGTTCGTGGTAGCACGGCTACGCGCACGAGCACAGACCCGAGCCATCCATGCACCGGCGGGCCGGACAGGGAGCGCGCCAGCATAACAGACGAGCGAGAAGTAGGCCCCTGGGAGCCCCGGCTGAGGCCGGGGCTCTTTTGTCACCCCAGGCGACGCATGCGCTCCATGTACCGCTCCATGCGGTGCTCCAAGCCATGGATCCGCTCCTCGAGTTCTTGCAGCAGCAACAGGATCTGACCAATAGCCTGCTCGGTCGTCAACTGCCCTCGTTCCCAGGCCCGAATCACGCCCTCCAAACCGTAGGTACCCATGCTCCTACTCCTTTCACACGCCAACGTGTAGACCAGTCCGAGAATTAGGGGAGCCAGTGCTCCCCCGATTACCCACCTATTATACACGGAAACGTGTGAGTTGTCAAGATGCAGGAGCAAGTTTTAAGGTTCGGACTTCCCTTCCTCTCCCTCTTTAGGCGGCGACTCGGCCGCCGTGAGTCGGTACTCGAAACCTTCTCCCTCGGCGACGAGCGTGAGCAGCCGATTCATCCCACCACGGGGACAGTACATCCCAGTCTCCCACTCGCTGATGGTCTGCTGACGCGTGCCCAGTTCCTCGGCCATCTGCTGCTGAGTTAGCCCCATGTACCTTCGCAGCGCGTGAATGGATTCGGCATCCCACTGGTACTTGACCTTGCGCCTGCCCACTTACACCACCTCCAGGCCGATTTTACCCGCCTCCGCAGCATGCGTCAAGTCCTGCATCACCCAGGTGCATTTCAGTTTTGGGGCTACAGGTATCGCAATGGGCCGCACTGCCGCAAAAGGCGGTGCTGGCGCGTTCACCCAGCACTGGCGCTTGAGGCCGGTGCGGCCCGTCCCAAACTCGCCCCCAGATTGAAATACACCCATCACCCACGACGCATGATAAGCGGCAGGTAGGTGCGCGTCATCGGCCACAGACCCAGCACCTCATACGTGCGCGTGTACATCTTCCCACCCCGAGGCCAGGTGAGAGATAGAATATGCCCGTGGTCAGCGGTGACAGCCCGCAGTTGGTAGGTCTGCCCGGCATAGATGGTCGTGGTGAACTCCCACGCGTTGCTCACGGCGGGACTGACCACGTCGTGACCGGACGCATCAACAAAACGCAATGCTACCTGGGTCAGGGTGACCTCCTCGGTCAAGGTAATCTCGTTGGTTCCAGTAATGGGCTTATCCCAGATACCGTTGCGGTCCTCGTCGGCGAAGAAGGCCCCGATGTTGAGATGGAGCGTGCTGGCTAGATCAAGCGTGGTGTAGGCCTCGGGTCCCTCAGGCCAGGCCTCGCGGTTGCCGACGTGGTCGGTGGCCCGTGAGCGGAAGTAATAGGTGTGGTCGTGCTGACCGGTAAACTGGCCGGAGGCGGCGGGGGTCGAGAGCCAGTCGCCCCACTCCCCGTAGCCATCACGCACCTGGACGCCGTAAAGCCAGACGCCCGACTGATTGTCCTGTCCCTCCCAGGTGATCGTGAAGGTGGGGGAATAGATCACCGTGGGCAATGAGTGGATGGTGGAGGTAGGAGGCTCGTTGGGCGTCTCTGTCTCGATCACAATGGACGGGTCGCCGCCGATGATGTAGTCACTGGGATCGGAGGCCCGGCTGGCGGTGGCTCCCGGCAAGGTGAAGGTATAGACCTCACCGGCTGCCGTAACGGTTTCGGTGATCCCCCAGCGGTCCACAAGAGTGGCGGTGTTGATCGCCACCGATGCCGCCGGCAGCGTGTAGACGCCGGTGGTGGGGCTCTCATTCCACAGCACACTGACCTTGCCGCGCGGCGTGCCCCACAGCGTGACGCGCAGATGAGAGCCCGTGGGTACGCGGGTGGTGAAAGTGGGGGAAATAAGGTAGGTGGTGGCGACCTGGTAGGCGACGTAGGCAGGGCGCAGATAGTTCTCGTCGTGGGCCAATCCGAAGTGCTCACCCATGTCGCCATCGTGGGCGCGGAACCAGTGATAGCGCTTGACTTCTGCGGCGATGGCGTTGGCGTAGGACTGAATCAGGTAGGCGGCTGCCTCCGCCTCGGTCGCACTGTACTCGGTGCGTACACCTGGGTAAGCACCGTCGTAGACAGACACGCCGGTCTCGGTGAGCCAGATGGGATGGTCGGGCACGTACAGGTTCATCCGGCTGCGGACGTAGTTTACCATATCATAGGCGTTGGAGGAGCGGCCGTAGAAATGCACCGACATGACGTCGAAGAAGTAGTTGTTATCCGACGCGGCCGGGTCGTCGTTGAGGATGTCCAGCACGCGCTCAAAGAAAGTGGGGGCGACCCAGTAGTGCAGGCCAGCGAAGAGGACGGTCGTATCAGGATCAGCAGTCTTGGCAGCCTGATAGCCAACCTTTAGCAACTGGGCGTATTCGGCGTCGCTGCCCAGCCAGAACCACCGCCACTCCGCCTCGTTCCACATTTCCCAGTGCTTCACCCGGCCCCGGTAGCGCAACACGGTGTTATAGACAAACTCAGCCCAGCGGTTGCCGTTGAAATTGCCAGTAGTCCAGGGGTTGTACAGACCGGCAGGAGGGCAGGCGCCGGGATCCGAGGCGGTGAGAGCGAACGAACTCACACCGCCAGTTTCCGACATGTACCACCCGGGTAGTCGTTCGTCAGGTAACACCTTGGCCTCTGCTCCCACCCCAACCGTAGGATCACAGCCGGGCTTGCGAAAGTCTGCGGGAGTAGCTATCAGGACACCGATGAGGTCGATCCCGGCGGCTAACTCAGCATCCACCAAAGGATCGTAACCCTCTTCATAGCCACGATCCGTTATGGTGTCCCAGCGAAAGTCAACGCGATCGTGGCGCACACCAGCATCGTAAGCCAGCGGCAGGAAGGGAAAATTGCCAGGCCCGTAGTAGTTGGCATAGCAGATCCCCGCCCGCCCGTCCGTATCCTCGACCGGTGGCAGAGGCGTGACGACAACCGGCTCCGCGACGACAGGCCGGACCGAGGCCAGAAGGAACGCCAGGCCCAGCGCGCAGACCATGACCAGCAAAGAAACCAGAGTGCATCTCGCTGTCCATTTCATCGCCCCACCTCCCGGCTTCCAGTATAACCGAGACAGGCGCAGGTGTCAATGGTACACTGGTAGGGGATTCCGCAACGCGAGCGGGCGGGCGGATGCCACGTCCTGCGCCAGTATGGACACGGGCACGTCTGGGGCTTCCGTCGCCAGCGCCACCAGCCGCCCAATGCCGGCGGCGGAGAGCTGCTGGGCAGTGGCAGCCTCGACAACCTGGTCGAGCTTCTCCTCCGGGGCCTTCGCGCACGCCCGCGCCTGGTTGGGCGTCAGGCGATCTTCGAGAATCACCCGCCAGCCCCAGCCCCGAAAGCCGCATGAAGGCCTGGTACTGCTGGGCCTGCTCCAGCGGGTTCAGGTCAGCACGCTGCAGGTTCTCGATGATGCCGATCTCGGCCGCCTGGATCTCCTCGAACGAGCGCACGATGGCTGGCACGCGCTCCAGCCCGGCATACTGGCAGGCGGCGACGCGGCGGTGGCCGGCGATGACGCGGTACTGCCGTACCGTCTCGTCGCCATCCGGCCCCAACAGCACCGGCTGGAGGATGCCGTGGGTGCGCACGCTCTCCACCAGGTTGCGGTCGTCCTCGTCGGTGTCAGGGTCGAAGGGGCGCCGCGTCTGAACCGGGCCAGAAGCGGAGATGGCTGAGAGAGGCACCATGACCACCTGTGCGCCCTCCTGGTGGCCGGCCAGGAGATCGGTGAAATCGTCCAGCGCGAGAATGGGAGCAGAAGAGTTCATGCTGACGTCGCTCCTATCTCAACCGTGGACACCGCACAGGTAAGTACAGAGGAAACGACTCCGGACTCCGGCGCGCCTTCGGTCAAATCAAACCCCGGAGAGCCCGGTTGAGCTTTCGAACTGCCCACCGGAGCCGGAGGGTCGGACTGCCGGTCCCGCCGCTGTTCCCAGGCGCGGGCCGACTCCAGGCCCCAGTCCACCTCGCGGGCCAGCCGGCGGTAGTCCTCCGCCGCCGGATGGCGGGGAGCGTGCAGGATAACGGGCAGCTTCCGTCCGGGAGCCTGGCGGATCACCTCGGCCTTGCGGATGCCGCCGTAGATCGGCAGGCTGACCAGTTGGGGCAACAGGCGGCGGATCTCCCGTTCGAGACGGGTGCGCCCGCGCGCACGTCTACACGGCACGATCCCCAACATCCGCAGGTCGGGGTTGTCGCCGAAGGTGCGCACCTCGTTGATCGTGCGCATCAGCGTGGGCAATGTGTGGGTGGGGAGGACTTCCAGGGTCAGAGGGATGAGCACTTCCCCGGCTGCGGTGATAGCGTTGATGGGCAGCAGGCCTGCCCTGAGCGAAGCCGAAGGGTCCAGCCGGGGCGGGCAGTCTACGAGGATGTAGTCGTAGGCGTCCTGCGGCAGGGCCGAGAGCGCCTTGCGCAGGCGCGTGTCGGGGTGAACGGTGATCTCCACGCCGATGGTGGCCAGCCGGCGATGGGCCAGCACGACGAAGAGATCGCACGTGGGGGATTTAACGATCAGTTCGGTGAGAGAGGCCTGACCCGAGAGGGCTGCGTAGAGGGAACGGGCGGGATCAGAGACGACGACGCCCACAGAGCGTGAACAGGACACCTGTGGGTCGGTGTCCAGCAGCAACACACGACGGCCCATCTCCACCAGGGCAGCGCCCAGGTTGACGGTCGTCGTGGTCTTGCCGATTCCCCCCTTCTCACCAGGGAGAGCGATGACGCGCATCCCTGCCTCCTCCACTTATGTTGGGCATACAACGTGTGGAAGAGGGAGGATCGGCTTAGAAAGGGTGTGGAGACACCGCTGAAAAAGAAAGACGCGGTGCGCCAATCCGGCCCTTGGCCTTGCGGCCTGCCCACGGAAGGGGCCCTGAAGGAGTGGAGGGCAATAGTCTTGGATGCGCTTGTTATAGAACAAATGTGCTAATACTGTACCATGCTTTTCGGGCGGTGTCAACGTTGGGAAATTTGGGATATCGGGTTGCTAGGACAGCTGTCAGGTGCGGAGGGCACCTGTGCGAGGTCTGGCTGCCCCTGGCGGGACAACAAGCTGATTTGCGTTGCTTGGCCCGCTGTGCTAGAATGGCCTTATAAGAAAGCTCGCAGCTTGTGTGAAGCCCGAGGCGGTGACTAAGGCGGTGGGAATCGCCATCATGGCGAACATCGTAGCACAGGGCCCGCCCACCGTCAAGTCCGGGGCAGGCTTTCTGTTCGACACAGGGTTAGCAAGTAGGGCACGTGATGGATCTTTCCCCTGACTCGCGCCTCTCAGATCTGACGCGGGTGCCAATCGCCATACGTGAACAAAGACTCGTCGAAGAGGCGAAGCAGAGAGGGTACGTCACTTTTGAGGAGGTACAAGCCCTCTATCCAGCTGGCGACAAGTATCTGGACGCGATTGATGCTCTCCTGGTGCGACTGATCGAGATAGGGGTCACACCAATCTCTGCTGCGTCAGTGCGGTCGGCTATCGAAGCCATTGCCGCTGCACAAAGGCGCGAAGTTGTTAGGCCCGCCGAGATAGAGACATACGCGCCGCTTGACCTGGTTGACTTGTACCTAGAGGAGATCAGGCAGTTCTCGGTGCTGACGCGCGACCAAGAGATGTGGCTTGGCATTGCGATGGAATGTCCCAACCTCACTCTCGACAACCCGGAACTGCCTGGTAGCGGGGATGTCATGCAGACATCGGAGACGTTTTTCGGACAGTTGCTCAACCTAGCCGCTGGGGAAGGTAAACGTGTCAAGAGAATAATATCCCATAACGGTTATCCTACTTCCAAGGTCTCGGAGGAGTTCGGTCGCCTGATTCAGGAAGTCCAAATGCGTCAGCAAGGTAACCGAAGGAGCAAAGGGTCGGTGCTCTCACAACTCATAGAGTGGTGTCCCGAAGAAAAACGAGATAGTCTCTTTAACCTCTGTGCATACCTGTGGGCTTTGCCGACATCTACGTTACAGTTTCTCCAGAAGCACATTCTCAGCCACGGGTTCTTTCCTTCTGGGCAAACGGCTGCCCGCTACTCCCTTGATGAATGTAGCCCGCTCAGCCAGGAAGTCAGAGAAATTCGCCGATGCGCCGAGTGGGCGAAATGCACGCTGATTCTGCACAATCTTCGTCTGGTCACCAGCATCGCTTGGCGCTATCAGAATCAAGGTCTGCACATCCTTGACCTATACCAGGAAGGTAACCTGGGACTGATCAGGGCAGTGGAGAAGTTCGACTACCGCCAGGGCAACAGGTTCAGCACCTACGCAACGTGGTGGATACGACAAAGCATAACGCGGGCAATCGCTGATCAATGTAGGGCAATTCGCCTGCCAGTGCATATGCACGATACCCTTCGTAGGATTCATCGCACAGAGGATACCTTGAGAGAGGAACTCGGCCGAGAGCCCAGTACAGGCGAATTGGCAGAACGGTGTGAGATGTCTCCACAGGAAGTAAAACGGGCACTCAAGAGGGAACCTAGAATATGCTCGTTGGATTCCTTGCTGTGCTGTTCAGAGTTTCCGCTAGACTGGGCTGGCTCCAGTATAGGGTTTGTGCAACTTCGGCCCTGTCCCACACGTCAATACGCAGAGCATCTGTGCCTGGGCGGCATCGACAACGGCGACGATGATTTCGAGTGCCCGCCTTGCGTATTCGCGCAGAAGACGCTAGATGAGTTGGCTGTGGAGGAAAACGTAGATTACTCAATGCTCATGCTCGGTGCTTCCTCGTCGCACAGGCCAAGTGATAGAATCGTGACCCATCAGCTCAGGGGAGACTTGGATAGAGTTCTTAGTGACTTGACCGAGCGCCAGAGATTGGTCATCGAAAGGCGATTTGGCTTGGCCGATGGTCGGGTATATACTCTGGAAGAGATTGGCGAGGAACTCGGACTGACTCGCGAGCGGATCCGCCAGATTGAGTGCAGAGCATTGAAACGGCTTCAGCACCCTGCGCGGACGAGGAAACTGCGCCACTACCTATAGTTACCGAGCACAGGCGATGATCTGTTGATGTTCCATGCGGCACCCCGGACAAATCGCCGTCCAGACATAGGGAGAAGCAGAACAGTGAAACGTGCTCCTGACGTCCGGTACTTTGTGGAAAAGTGCATACGGCGAGGCACAGCAACCTACACCGGGATCCGTGAGATCGGCGAGCGGTATGGCACTGACTGCGCTGATGCGCTGGCTGAGGAACTGAACGTTGCAGAAGTACGGCTTGTTGATGAGAAGGACGTGATGATTTCTCCTCAAACCAACGTCCTTATGAACGACTTGAGACTGGTAGAGTTGGTTTCTCTCGCACTGCGGTTGCCCGTAGCCCCCAAGGTACGGCGAAGATTGCACAGAGATGTGATTCGGCAACGATCCTATGAACTGGACTTGAAGCGCCTGGACTATTTAGACAGTGACTACGAGTGGTACTATCTCTCGCCGTCCTTTAATCGCCTGCAGCGAGCCATCCGTCGCCTGTTCGACTCGGGCCAGATTCCTTTCGCCAGGGAGTGGAGGAGCAAAAAGGAGAACCTGGCGTATCTCAAGGGACTAATGGCGCATCCGTTGTTCGCAGAGAGGATCTTGCCCAAGATACGTGAGGACTACCTGAGACTTAGGGAGGTCAGGCTGCTAATGCACTGGATAGAGGCCACGGAGAAATCCGCGCCGGTGATGGTGGATATCATCCAGGCTGGCCTGGATGAGGACGGGCCGGAATTGGTACGGGCAATGCTGTTCTCTAACCAGGCATCAACAGCCGACAGTGCCCTGAGAAACCGGCGTGACGTTTGCTTCTCTTGCCCACCCGAGAGGCGCTGCTTGCCGCTGCAAAACGTGGATGCCCCGTATGACATATTGATGGAGTATCGCTACTCGAACTTGGACACGCTCCTGGTGAGGAGATATCCGGGTGAAGTCTGGGCAGATTGTTTGGTCAAGGACTGGATGATAGCCAAGTTCTTTTTGCCTTACAGCATCGTGGTGTCAGCGAAGCAGTGGATGCTAGGTTTATTCATTCTTGGTAAGAGCCAAGTGCTCAATAAGAGCCATGGCAAGTACTGCCCCAAGGCAGATATTTGGTGTATAAGGAGTATTCGCCAAGGAGACCCAAGTGACAACTGACCAAAACAGTAGGCGAGTTGCGTCGGCACTTTCTGACTCACAAAGCGGGGCAATTGAACACCCAGTACCAAGGGCAGTCTACTGGTGTCGAAACTGTGATGTACCATTGATCTCTCGGAGGTGTGATATCTGTGGCAGTACTGGAAGGTACTGTGGTGTAGATCTCAAACCAGTTTTTCCCGAGGAACGTCTGCTGTTTGAAAGATTCCTGAGATGCTCAGGGGTCCTTCCAGCGGAAGGTAGACTACCAAAGGAGCTATATATACATCGAGGTAGGGTGGTCTGGCGGGGCAAAAGGCTTTTTGAATTCAAAGTGGTGGCTGGAGAAATGGTCCTTAAGAGCGACTTTTCGCTTTCCCCCGAAGACTACGGTTGGGGAAACGATGACTTTGTTCACAGAGCCGTTGAGGCCAACAAGAGCGCTCTGACAGAATTGGAGAAGGAGGCCATCCAGTTTATCAACAACGCTTTGATCGAATTCCCAGGGACTGAACCCATTGTTGCGTTTTCTGGAGGAAAGGACAGTGCTGTAACTGCTTATCTGGTGTCTCGGGTTGCATGCCCGGTCCTTTTTTTTAGCAATACAACAATAGAATATCCTGACACTTATGAGTATATCTCTTCCTTTGCTGAATCTTTCGGTCTGAAGTTGGTCAGAGAGGAACCAGACACCGATTTCTTAACTATGTGTGAACGGCTTGGTCCTCCCAGTCGGATTCTCCGTTGGTGCTGTTCGGTCTTCAAGGGGACTCTGCTATCGAGATTCCTAAATAGGCTAGACTATGAAGCTATTAATTTCGATGGCATCAGACGACGGGAATCAAACAGGCGTAGCAAGTATGACAGGTCGACTAGAAACCCAAAGGCTGTCAAGCAGATCACTTTTCGCCCGATCATCAATTGGACGTCTTTGGAAGTGTGGCTTTACAATTTCTGGCATGACTTGCCATTGAATCCATTGTATTTCAAGGGCTTTGGTAGGGTAGGTTGCTATCCTTGTCCCAACAACACAGAATACGATGATTTCCTGACAAATGAATGCTACCCTGAACTTTGGACTCAGTGGCAGGAGAGATTAGCCGAATTCTTTGATCAGAAGTATGCACATAACTATGACGAAGCTCATCGAGATCAGTGGCTTAGAGAGGGTCTATGGAAGAAACGGATGCCTCATAGGGACACAGAGTATTCTACAGTTAGTCGCCCTTGTTTGGAGCAGAGCGGTTTATCCTATAAGATGTCAAAACCTATTGATGATCAACTTATTCAATTTCTTAGACCTTTGGGAGAAGTACGGTTACTTCAGCTGGGTAACGAAATAGATCTGTCACTAACCCGTACAGGTTGGTATCAGATCACTGGTACTTTGAACGACAATCACCTAACAGTAATATTCCTGAACGGCCGCGGGCATCAGTCCAAGCTATTGATTGAACGCCAATTAAGGAAATGGCTCAACTGTATCGGCTGTGGAGCGTGCGTTGGCACTTGTCCTGCTGGGGCAATAAGCATCCAGGCAGGCTCGTTTCAAATAGCAGACAACCTATGTACTAGATGCCAAAAGTGCGTCAGAAGTAATTTCACGAGACAAGGATGTGTGGCTCTAAGCTACAAGAGCAATAGCGTCAGAATTAGAGAGGAATAGTGAATGTCTGAGATCGGTCGCTTCATCATGAAGCATTATTTGGATATACCGACAATCTTGCGCATTTCACGTTACTTGGACGAGCCCAAAAGCAAAAAGCAGATTGCTGAAGCTGAGGGGATGGGTCAACCAAAAGTAAGAGGACTTCTTGAATGGGGACGTCATTTGGGCGTGATTGAATTGCAAGAAAACGATACTTATCTAGTCACGCCTTTGGGAAAGTCCATTAGTAAGGTAAGGATTCGCTACCTGTATGAGATCCTGTATTGGGAACTGGTCAAGGGTCATCGTGTGGTCAAAATAGTCGTAAATGATTTCCTATATAGCAAGTCTCGTTTGTTCTCTCCGGAGTTCTCGTCTGCGGAATTGAAGCGATTCCTTCAAGAAAGGGAAGCAGATCTTGGTCATCCGACCGAGAGAGATCTCAAAAGCATCTATCTAGAGTCACTCAACGTGCTTAGCAAGCAACGCGAGGGTTTCGGGACACTAGAGATGATCGTCCCACTCAATGACCAGACGAAAAACTTTAGAGTAAACTCCTATAGGCCAGATTGGAGAACCGCTGCATACATCCTCTACGATTCGTGGCCAGAGAACACATCGAGGATGAGAATAGACGAAGTAGTCAACGGTCGAAATAGCCTGGGGCGAATCTTCTTTTTGACGGAACCCCAGGTCATGGCCTTGCTTTCCAAACTGGAGCAAGAACGGGCAATCGCCCTGGAAATAGTTGCCGACCTGAAACAAATCGGGCCGAATCCATCTATGAAGGCCGAAGACTTTCTGGAGATGCTGATCCATGACCAGAACTGACCGGTCGAGATGGTCGCTTACACCCTCTCAGCAGCAACAATATGAAGCCATACACACGACGCTGACCAGAATTCGTGGGAGGCATCGCCCTTTTCTCCTGACGGGAGACGCGGGTGTGGGCAAGACGTTCCTGGCGCGCAGATTGGCTGACAAGCCTGTTGCCTACTACAACATTGCGCGAGACCATCTGCCCCAACTACTGGCATATCGCAGGCTGTCTGATCTGACGCCTGAGGCTGTAGTCAGGTTTGTGAAGAAACTGGTGGAAGAGGGGAAAGTGCCTTATGCCATTGCCGATGGCTTTGAGCCATTGTTAAGTATGTGGGCTGTTAAGCGCCCTCAAGTGCTACCTAACTTTTTTGTTGCCCTGGGCCGAGCCATTCTGGATCAGCCACTATTGGTTGTGGTTCAGACTTCCACTAATTACTTGCCCTATGACGTATTCAGAAAAGGTGAATTGTGGCCTTTGGAACGGCGCTTCCGTCTGGAATTGACGCTGGCGGACAAAGAGGTTGTCGCCAGGAACTGGGGCGTGGACCCCATGCGCGGGCGTGTCTCGGCCAACCTCTATGAACTATTGGCCACCAAGTTGGAGAGGTAGAGTATGAACAAGCCACTTTTAATCAAGGATGTGACCGCCCTGGCCGCGTTCGAGCCGGCCATCAAACTGCAAGCCCTCAGCGCCGACTTGAGAAACCCATATTTCAAAGACTACATTCTGACTCAAGACCTGGCTGACGTATACGAGAGGATGCTTTCCAGCATTCTGGGTGATGGGTGGGGCAGCACGGCCAGCACCCTGCCTGCCGAGCGACGCCGTTCGCACTTGATCAGCGCTCAGTATGGCACCGGCAAGAGTTACTTCCTCATGATTTTATCGGCTCTCCTGGACGCTGGCGGCGACACAACCAGGCTGCAGACGGCCAAGAAAAAGTTCAGCGCTTTCCGCGAAGTGCAGAAATTACTCGGTCAACTGTCGGACAAGAAGTTTCTGATCATCCAGGTGAGCGCAGAGGACAAAGGAGATATTCGTTTCAAAGAGCTTTTGGTTCGCAGCCTGCTGGACCAGGTGGCCAAGGTGCTGCCAGACGCGGCGTTTTCCAACGAGTATACCGAAGCCATAAGCCATTTGGAATCATCGTCCATTGGACCGGACTTCGTCCAGGTACTGGACGAGCAGTTTGAGACCTCGCTGCAACAGCTACGCGCCAGGTTGGGCAGCTATGACCGGGATGGCCTACGCATTTATTACCAGGCTTGTGAACGGGCTTTTGGGCGTAAAGTCAGTCGTGATGTCTTGGACGTAGAGACCACTTTTCAGGAAGCATTGGATCTGCTGAAGCCAAAAGGCTACACGCACATCGCTGTGCTGATTGACGAATTGACTGCCTACCTCAACGCGTCCCTTGGGCATCATTCCTTGGCTGAGACATTGGGCGAATTGCAAGCCTTCGCTGCCTATTGCAACAAGCCTGCCAGCAGGTGTCTGTTCGTTGGCACTATGCACGTATCGGTGAAGGATTTCCTGCAAGAGCGGTCGCAGCAGAGGGACTATGACAAGATGAGGGGACGCTTCGAGGAACCTCACTTCCCGGTCTACTCCAGTAAACTGTTGGCTGGTGTGTTTCAGCCAGATGAGAATGCCTTCGATCAGGCAATGAAGAGTCATCGTGACCAGGTCGAGGAACTCACTGACCTGATTGATACTTTCAAGATGGTAGACGACGGCCGGCCTATGAGACTGTCGGCTTTCTTCCCATTGCATCCTGCCGTGGCCTACTACCTGCCACGCATTTCCCGTGAACTGGGCCAGGCTGAACGCACCTCGTTCGGGTTCATTGACGAGGTGGTGCGCCAAAAACTCGAGGAACCATTAGCCAAGGGACAGCGGCTTAATCTGGTCACTCTTGATCAGGTCTTTGACTATTTCCTGCCCGCCATGGAGCAGAAGGAGTTTTATCTTCAAGTCATCGCTGCCTACAATGCGGTTCAAAGCAAGGTTTTAGACCCCTTGGCCCTAAGAGCCTTCAAGCCTTTGGCGCTGCTGATGGTAGCCAGTCGTGTCCGTCTAACCTCAGGTGAGACGCAGTATCTAGATATTGACCTTTCCAGCCAGCAAGTGGCCAACTACCTCAATGTCGAAGATGACATCGCAGTTATGGAAGCTCTGCAGAGCCTTCGCAAGACAGGCTACGTCTACTTTGACGCCTCCACCAAGAAGTACTTCTATAGCCACGCTGACCTTGGCTGGGACCTGGAGAGCGAAATCCAAGAGATGATGGTCAACGTAGACGCCAACGAGGTTTTGCGAAGCGAACTGGGGGCTTTGGGATTCCGCGTCTGCTTGAATGTGCCAGATACTGCGACAGTCAAGGTGGATCGCAGCGTTGAGTCCCAGCGGATAGACATTGAGCAATTGAAGCAAACCGCTTCTCTCAAACCGAGGCGCGCTGAGAGCAAGGTTGTATTCGTTGTGCCCGATTTTGCTGAAGCGGAAATTTATGATGCTGTATTCAGCGATGTTACCCTGAAAGCCCATGATTTGTCGGCGGCCAACGTAGTAGTGGCGGTACCTAAGAAAGTAGATGTGCTCAACCCATCAGAACTCAAACGTTATCGCGCCCTTCAGGAGATCGGGAAGCAACTGGGTGTTGGAGGGCGGGGAAGTGTCAGTGAGCATCGCGCTCGACTCGTGCGAGCCAGATTCTCCGAGGTCTGGGCACGAGTGCAGAGCGACGTCGAAGAGTTCGGACAGGCTTCCAACTTCATCTTCTTCATCAACCGCCAGCCGCAGGAAGCACAGGATCTAAACACCATCCTGGTAGACATGTTCGAGCGTTACTACTACAAGTTCCCCAAAGTCAGGGTGGAGCGCATCAATGCACGAAGCACAACTAACGCTCTGATCGAGAACTGCATCGTCAATCAGCAAAGGAAGTTTGCCAGCGACACGTCGGAAGTGGCCCGTCAGGCGCGAGACACGCTGCAGGTGCTTGGCCTATGCAGTTGGAGGAGAGCCGCTGGTGGCAAGTACGTTGTCGAACTGAAGGAGCCCGAGCCGGGCACTGAAGGGTATGAGATCTGGAGGATTGTACTGGATACTCTGACCAATACCTCCGGGACCCCTTTTGCGACTCTGTACAAACATCTGGGTGAAGCTCCGTATGGCTTACCCGACTACATGGTGGAACTGTACATTGCTGCGGCCAGGGTGCTCAATAAGGTCTATATTCTGGACAAGAGTGGAAGAATGCCGGCAGTCAGCAAAGGGCTTGTGCGGAGTATTACCAGACGTAAAGACAAGGACTATCGAGTCTTGCCAGTCCAGGAGACAGAAGTCCCTTATACTTATATTTGCTCGGTGTGGCAAGCGATTGACGAGCCTTTGGGTTTGCGACACTATCAGGAACTGGAAAAGAACCTCGGTCGAACCATTGACGACCAGAGAACCTGGTTCGATCTCAAAGCCGACAGCAACAATCTGCTCCTGAACCGACTCAGCCGGGTGAGGGAGAACCTGAAGATCATCGAGGCTGAGAGCACACCCTTCGCTATCCTGCTAAAGCACCTGGGGCAAATCAGACGGATCTTTCCAGCAGCACAGGGCTTCGAGCAACTGGCCGCCTTGGGCGAAGAGCTATCTGACGTGAAAGTCACCGATGACCCTGACACTGCCGCACTGGCCGTGCGTCAGACCATTGAGGCCAGCGAGCGGTTCCTGGCCGATTGGGCGATGCTTCAACCTGCCTGCCGTCAGCATAGGCGGTTGCAGCAGACCACCAACCTGGATCGCTTTGGCGTCTTAGCGCGAGGGGTTGACAATGCCTGGCAGGTCTATCGTTCCGACGCGCTCTCGGCGAAGAAGCGCCAGGCGTTCATAGAACAGTTCGAGAAGCTGTGGGAGCAGTACGCTGAACAGTACATGGACGAACACAATACGGTTGCCAAGACGAGAGCCGCCTACGGCAAGAAGGTCGAGAAGTCGCTGGCTTACAAATTGGTGGGCGAGTTCAGCGAGTTCGGCTTCGACGGCATAGCCACCAAGTCTAGCTTCGACGCCAGGATCAGTGAAGTACGACAGGGGGGTTGCCAGCCGCTAGCAGAAGAACTCGTGCGCGATTACCAGCAGTTTGGAAAAACGATTTGTCCATCTTGCGGCTATCGGCTCGGCACAGATACTCAGATTCTGACACGACTCCAGGGAAGTGAAGCCAGTCTTGTTGCCAGTATCAATAATGCTCTGGACGGTTATCTGGCCAGGTTGGGCACATTGTTGGAGTCCGAGGGCATCCAGGTCTACACTAGGGAAAAGGCCACGGCCAAAGAAAAGACAACTATCGCCAGCGTCCAACACTTGGCCAGCAGGGGCCAGCAGATGAGTGCGACCCAATATCGGGAATTGAAGACCCTCCTTCCTCAGCTCAGGCCAATCTTGCCAAAAGCAGCAGACTACGCTAGCGAACAAGCCAAGAGGCGCAAGGAACTCGAGAGGCAGTTGGAGGAGGAAGAGAGACAGAAACATATCCCACGCCTGCCGACAGTGCAGTTGGGTGATGCTGTCCGTTCCTTCTTGCTGGATAGTGGCCTAGACACTATGACGCTGAAAGAGTTGGAGGAACGGTTGACGAGTTGGATGCAAGAGATTGTCAAAGAGTTCAAAGTGCGGGAGTAAGCGAGTAGGTAGAAAGCGATGAACCATCCCGTTCTGGTCAGCTTCTATTTCGACCAATATGCTGGGCTAGAGGATGTTGGCGACGAGGCAATTGTGGTCACTGATGCTCAATCCTATGCGGCTGCTCGCCAGGCTATCGAGGAGATGAAGGCTGGAGAGAGAGCAGCGCCTTTAACCATCATCGTGCGTTCGTGCCACTTCTTCACGGGCTTTCACGACCTGGCCTTACTGGAAGGCTTGGTTCAGATCAAGCACATTGCTCCTCGGGATGCGATCACGAGGGCATTTCACGTCCAAGTCCCTAGCGATCTCACGGACCAAGACTTGATCGCTATAGATGTGAAAAGCCCTGCTGACCTGCTGGCTGTAGCTGGCTCCCAAGGGATTCGCGATAGAGCCTCTCTCAACAATGCTCTGTTGACAAAGGCTTTCGACAGTCAGGTCTTCAAGATCAGCGATGTTTGTGATTTCGAAAGCTGGCTCAGGGACCTGGTTGCCCTTTTGTATTCCGAGGAGACAGTCGCCAAGGCCGGTTGGACTGTCGAGTACATGCGGCGGCTGGCCGAGGAAAGGACAAGGACAATCCTCGAACGATTTGGAAAGAGGGGCCTTTTGCCCTTCGTCGCCGATATTCTGCGAAGGAGTGCAGGCGGCGAGGCTCAGGCCTATCTAGATCAACTAGCAGTACGCTACTGGCTAAGCAGCTATTCCAGATTGGCACGTAAGGCTGTGATTGGCAATATGACTGATCAGGTCGGACAGTGGCAAGATGTCAAAAGTGAGGTTACTACTCTAGAAGCCTTGGCTCCCTGGTGCGAGGCACTTTATGGACAGATTGAGAATCCGCTGATCGAACGGCTGGAAGAGGTTCTGGCCTTGCTATTGGACGAGGGTGGTTTGATTGAGGAAGAAGGTTTCAGTCGGTACATTCAGCAAACATCAGGCCGTTTCGTGGCAGAGTACAACGCCGCACAGGCATGCTTGGGAAAGCTGCTTCTGGAGCAGCACAAAGCCGGCGCTATGAGGGAGCAAAGGGCCACATTCTCAGCGTACTCTGCTCAACTGGACAGTCACTTCACACCTCTCTTCGAAAGGACCGGTCATCGAGCAAAGGAGGCCAGATGGGTTGACTCCCTTATCGAATTCCGCGATGTCATGAGTCACTTGGACGAAGCTGCGCCCTGCCGCTGGGCCGATTGGTTGGCTATATATGAATTGCTCATCAAGGCCAAGCACTTGAAAAGGGGCGTCGAGGATACGGTGCCCAGGCGATACGCCGAACAGTTGGCTGACCTGAGCGCGTCATTCTTCACACTCGACGAAAGGCTAAACAGCGAATTCGGGTATCATCTCAATAAGTTGGGGCAGGTCTGTTGGTGATGGTGAAATGCCTACCCAGGTGTGATGAGATACCAACAGGGACAAGCACGTTAACAGTTTGACAGTGAGCTGGGAGCCAATCTACGGCT